>Ga0209800_10001904_pt1 | contig 19749 bp, 16 predicted proteins | sample Higcelweek8metaG_FD_187174 | JGI IMG/M metagenome (GOLD analysis project Ga0209800, IMG submission 187174) | Freshwater pond sediment microbial communities from the University of Edinburgh, under environmental carbon perturbations - High... | ecosystem: Environmental > Aquatic > Freshwater >...
AATGAATTTACGCATCTCGACAAAAGCTTTCATAATTTTTATACTGATGATTACAGCTGTCTCACTCGTTAAAATACCTGCCAGCATAGCGACTCCCTGCTCTGTGAAAACAGAGGGAAGATATCTTGTACCTCCCCAACTTGAGGTTCCATTTTGGAACCTCAAGTTTGAAATACATTCGTATTCAGCTTGAGTTAACTTCATCATAAATTCCACAGGGAATCTTGCGCTATTTCTTTTCACTGCTTTATTAAGTATCTTTGTCCCGACTCCATACAACTCAGCAAGATCGGAATCCAGCATTACCTGAAATCCCCGTATCGAATAAATCCTGTTCCTGACGATCTCCTCATCAAATTTTATCAACTCACTCTTACTCATTTGACTTTCTCCAGCTTACTTAATAATTCCATATCAGACTTTTCGATCTTCGAGAAAGCAAACCATTTCTTCGCAAGGTCTTTAAGTGATGCTCCAAAATGATAAACATCTTTATCGTCAATAATAATGAACCTGTCATGCGCGAGAGTGAACACTTTAGCCTCAATCGGAAAATATTGTTCACTGAACTTCTTAATATCCAACTCAAGCTTATCTGATAAAGACTTTGTCAGAATCTTGACCTTCACTCCTTTGGCAACAGCAGTTAGGTGAACAAGAACTGAATCGTCAATATAATTATCTATGATAAGAATGGACTTTTTAGCATTCCTGAATATATCTGATACGAAATTATACGCATCGAAAACCTGCCCGTCAAAGAAAATTCCCTGCTTTGGAAGTTGATCTTTGCTTTCCAATAGCGAAAATACTTTATCGAACTTATGGTCAGTCTCGATCTGCTTTACTTCCAAATTATCCACCCTATGAAATAGCTGACCGTTTGTTTGAAAAAACTTTCGCATATCAATGAACGCTTCAATTATTTTAATACTGATTTTGATCGCAATACCACTTTTAAGTACTCCCGCCAGCATAGCTACTCCCTGCTCAGTGAAAACTGTACTGTTTTTTCTCTTGCCGCCCCAACTTGAAGTCACAAATTGTGACTTCAAGTTCTGCATTTCTTTATTATTTAATAAGAAACAAAAATTATGAGGGAATCTTTCCTTATTCCTTTTGACTGCTTGATTCAATACTTTAACCTCTACCCCATAAAGCTCGGCCAAATCCCTGTCCAGCATCACCTGAAATCCCCGGATCGAATAAATGCGATCTCTGATAATATTTTCATCAAATTTTTCTAATTCATGCGGACCCATACAAATCTCCACTTACTTTTCCGCAATATACAAAGAGTTGAGTGTCATCTAGTGAACCTCAAGTATAAAATATTAAATATTTATTTTTTATTTATTGAGTAGCTTACGATCCCTGCAGAACTATCTTATATTAGCTCTATCTTTGATCTTTACTTCATTACCGAATTCATCAAATACGATTATTTCGCCGTTTGCACCTGCTCTTTTTAAAGATTCGCACATTATCTCAAGCTCCCGCAGATTATATGCGCCTCTATTTGCCGTAATGACTCAGCCACATAATGGCGTTATATAAATATTATATCTTCTGATCACTCCCCGCAGCCGAATTCTTTCTGATAAGCAGCGATCTCCTTTTTGAACTCGCCCGCATCATAATCATAAGCGCAGGATTTCTTCATCTCTTCCACGGATACCGTATCGAACTCCCAGTTGATAGTCTCATCCTCATTTTCCTCCAGAGCCTCTTCCCTTGCATCGAGCAGCTTCTGGCAGTCAACGAAACTCTCAGGATTACCGTCAAACCAAAGGTAATTCAGAAGATCATATACCTGAGATCCTGATCTTGCTTTAATTACGAATTCATTTTCTTCGGCAAGCGTTTTTTTGTTTTCGCTAAAAAGCGGACCGATCTCGAGAGTGACTTTAAATTTCGCTTTATAGATTTTTGCCATACATTCCTCCTTGTAAGATTACTTTAACTTGCGGCGGAGTTAAAAATTCCTTAGAATCCTTTAATATATACAGTAAATTGAATCATCAATACTTTTATGGAATTCTATTAGTTCATCGAGCAATAAATCTGCTAACTCAAGAGGATCGGCTTTTTTTAGAGCTGTGATCATTTTCTCCATATCCCTGTAAGTCATCCTTTGCCCATCGTAAGACGTATATGCTCCTTCCTCTTCCCATTCCAGCCTTTTCACGAAATAGATCTCCTGCCCGTCATCGTTGATGATATTATATCCCATTTCTGTCCTCCTGCTTTTTAAACCATTCCTGAATAGTGTCCAGTCCTCTCCTTGAAGGAAACTTCTTCGCTTTCTCAATCAAGATGTTGTAAATTTCCTTTCTACCATCAAGATCATAATCGAGCTTATCCACAGCCTCAAGAACAGTATTAACATTATCATGGGGAGAAACATATTTTATCCAGTCCTTAACGGTTTTACGCGCAAATTTTTTATCTGCAAGATCTTCGGCCATTGATATAAATATCGCATCAAAAACACCCTTTCCAAGCCTGCGGCCGCGCAGCATAGCCTCTATATACATTTTTATGGCAGACAGGTCGTCCTTCAGTATCCTTGCAAAACCTCCGGCTGCATAAGCGAAAAAACGGGGTTCTAATATTCTGCCTGTCAGATCCGCATAGATCACCTGCGCTTTCTCCATATCGTTAAGCACAGAAGGGAAATCAAAACCAAAATGCATGCCTGTATCCACGATTTTGAGCATGTTTATGTACCATTTTTCCAGAATTTCTAGAGCCCATACTGTATCACCGAGACGCGTAGCGACTAATACTCCTATTATACCGGGCGATACGCTGTCGTCAAATTTTTCAAGAGCCTTTGCGTAAATTTTTGCGGCTCCAGCCTTATCACCTCCATCAGAGAGCAGCTTTTCAGCCTTATGCATGTACTTCCAAAGATCTGTTAAATCTTCCTTGATCAACCTGAAAGGTCCGTCCGAACTCAATTTTTCAGCGTCATGAATGTACTGCCACAAATCTTCTAATTTCGCCATAATTACACTCCTATAGTTAGATTTGAATTACATCTGTAATATAACAAATTAGCTGCGCCAGATAATGGCGGAGAGAATATTATTTCACCTTCTCCAGCTTACTTAATAATTCCATATCCGTTCTCTCGATCTTTGAGAAAGCAAACCATTTCTTCCCAAGGTCTTTTAAAGAAGCTCCGAAGTGATACACATCTTTATCGTCAATAATAATGAACCTATCGTGAGCTAGCGTGAACACCTCAGCCTCAATCGGAAAATATTGCGAGCTGAACTTATTAATATCCAAAGCCAGCTTATCTGATATAAACTTAGTCAGTATCTTAACCTTTACGCCCTTTGAAATCGCTGTCAAATGAACAAGAACTGAATCGTCTATATAATTATCTATGATAATAATGGACTTTTTCGAGTTTCTGAACAGATCGGAAACAAATTTATACGCATCAAATACCTGTCCGTCATAAAATATCCCCTGCTTAGGATGGAATTCTTTATTTTCAAGCGCGTTGAATAGCTTTTCGAATTTAACATCATTCTCGATCAGCTTTACTTCAACCCGATCCAATCTCTGGAACACTTGCGCATTTGACTGTATAAATTTTCGCATCTCCACAAAAGCCCTGATGATCATTATACTTATCTTTGAAGCTTTTGGTGATTTAAGAACAGTTGACAACATTGCTACGCCATGTTCTGTAAAAGCAAACGGTATTGCTCCACCCAGTGATTGTTTCGATGGTATCACATTTTGTGACACCATGTAGCTAATTTCTTTTTCATTCAGGCTAAACATAAAATCACTGGGAAATTTTTCTACATTTCTTTTTACTGCTTGCTTTAATGCTCTCGTCTCCACCCCATACAGCTCAGCCAAATCTCTGTCCAGCATTACCTGAAATCCCCGTATCGAATAAATTCTATCTTTGATAATATTCTCATCAAAACTAACCAACTCGCTCTTATTCATTTCACCTACTCCGACATTACTTTTTAAAGCAATATAAAAGAGTTGAGTGTCACCTAGTGAACCTCAAGTATAAAATATTAAATATTTATTTGAAATTTAATGAGTAGCTTACAAACCCTGCAGCACGATCAGCGCGACGCAGAAGAACAGTGCCGGCTAATTCAATACAAGAAGCGAGAACTCAATATTATCCCCGTACGAGGTGACAGTATTGAACAGCATTTTACAGTCATCATTCATAAATATCTCTGCAGATCCCAGACCCATTCCGAGCTCAGTATAGATCTCTTTTACATCAGGTATTGCGAAAAGCATAATGAAACCCTTAACAGAATTATCCTGTTCGCTCAATGCGGTAGCATGAAATACTTTCTTAACAGTATTTTCAATTTCACCTTTAGAGTATTTACTCTCGCCACAGACAAAATACCCTGTATTATTCAGCTTGAAAAAAGTCCTGATATCGCCGAAATCAAACGGCCCCATTCCGTATTTTGTGCTTATCTCCACCAGCAACTGTAAACACCTGACCACTTTGACTTCCGTTTCGTCCGTTTCATCAAAATGTATTATCATGTCTGCATTAATAAAATCTTCATCCTTTACGCTTCCGGTCGTAATCACCACTGATGTGAAGGAAGGAGAACCGTTCTTTGAAGCTCTGCTCAGCATTTCATCGATCATCAGCTTCTTCTTGTCACTTACCCGGCCGAAGCACACGATCTGCATATCCGTCAGCCTGTCATTCTCTTCATACTCTACATTGGCAATTCTGCCGTCCATTATGACTTGAGCCAAATCTGCCGAATCCCTCTTTACCGATTCGTTTAAGTACATTTTTACAACAGAATCAAATTCATTCCCTATTGTAACTATCTTAATTCTCGGTATCCTTTCTTTATTTACATTCATTATCCGTTCTCCTACTAATTTGAATATGTCCTGTAAAAACAATTTAACAAAGTATAAGTGTTTTGACGGTCGCCACGGACGGTTTCAGCCCTTTTAGCTATAAATCATCAAATTTCACTTTCTCCAGTTTACTCAATAATTCCATATCAGACTTCTCTATCTTCGAGAATGCGAACCATTTTTTTCCGAGGTCTTTAAGAGAAGCCCCAAAGTGATATACATCTTTATCGTCAATAATAATGAACCTATCGTGAGCTAGCGTGAACACCTTAGCCTCTATTGGAAAATACTGCGAGCTGAACTTTTGAATGTCCAAAGCCAGCTTATCCGATATAGACTTTGTGAGAATCTTGACCTTCACTCCTTTTGAAACCGCAGTCAGATGAACCAGAACTGAATCGTCTATATAATTATCTATGATAAGAATGGACTTTGTAGCACTCCTGAATAAATCTGATACGAAATTATACGCATCAAATACCTGCCCGTCAAAGAAGATTCCCTGCTTAGGCAGTGAATCTTTGCTTTCCAATAGCGAAAATACTTTATCGAACTTATGGTCAGTCTCGATCTGCTTTACTTCCAAATTATCCACCCTATGAAATAGCTGACCGTTTGTTTGAAAAAACTTTCGCATATCAACAAAAGCTTTTACTATCAGTATATTGATCTTAACCGCAATTGCACTTCTCAGAATTGATGAAAGCATTACTACTCCGTGCTCTGAAAATGCATACGGTAGAGTGTAGGAATATTTCAATTTTAGGAGGTGGTCGCAATTTGCGACCACCTCTGATTTCTCTCTTTCAGAAAGCTGAAAACAGAACGAATCAGGAAATCTTTCAATATTCCTTTTTACAGCTTCATTTAGCCTTTTGGTCTCAACCCCATACAACTCAGCCAAGTCAGAATCCAGCATTACCTGAAATCCTCTGATCGAATAAATCCTGTCTCTGATGATATCTTCATCAAACTTTATCAACTCACTCTTACTCATTTCACCTACTCCGGCATTACTTTTTTAAGTAATATAAAAGAGTTGAGTGTCACCTAGTGAACCTCAAGTATAAAAATGAAAATATTTTAAGGACTTATTTACTTCTTTTTTTTTATGTTCTTGCACAAATTTAACTGTTACGCTTTCTTCTTATTCAAAAAATTCTGAATCAAATCCCATCTGTTCTTGCCACTTTCCAAATGATCTTTTAATTTACTCTTCGGTATTCCTCCCCAGTCATTCCTTGGGCTCAGATTTTCTATGATATTCTTTTCAAATACAAAATACTCAGGTTCTCTGATGCCGAGATCGCCATCCTTCTTTAGCTTTTTATAGCCTCTGTTCAAAGTTACGAGAACAACGAAATCGCAATCGAAATTCTTGATCAGAAATCCTCTCCATCCAGTCTGATATCTGCTCTTAACCTGTACTCTGGCCGATGTATTCTTTTCCTCATTCACAGCTATTATATCATAGCCTGCATGATTAACATAAGCTTTAAAAGCAGTAATCTTTTGTAGCAGCATATTACCGAGTACAAGAAATTCTGCACCTTCAGTTTCTAAATGAGTATCTAATCTTGCCATCCTATCACCTCTGCTTTTTTTCCCCTACAGCGTCTTAAAATATTTTCCTATTCTCAAAGCCATAAGCTTTCTTCGTTTTTCAAGGAAATCCTGATAATTATCTAAAGTCATATTCTCGAAGCCTTCAGGAATACAGTTCATTTCGAGATTAGCTTTGAGTTCATCCACCGTCATAATATTGCCGTACTTCTTGTCCCCCCCGCTGCATTGAGCGAGCATTTCAGTCATGTACTTCGCAGGCTCTTTATTACCGATGGCAATATTGATCTCACTCTGCGCTACGACATAGTTTGCGATCTGATTATACTGACCGCGCTCGATACCCTGTTTCTTAAGAAAATCTCTCGGGAACAGGTGATGTACATCTGATTTGACTTCCACAAGCTCTCTTACCGAAAGGTCTTTTGACAGAAAACCTTTATCGTTAAGCTTGATCTGCGCTGCCTCGAAAACCCTGAAGTAAGGGCTTGATGATACTGATGTGTCCATCTGCTGCGGCAAACTTACAGTCCAGAATGCGTCTGATAGCTCGCCTAAGTACAATCCTTCAGCAAATTTCGAGAAACCGTGAGTGTGTATCTGCTTTATATCGTAATCGAACATTGATTCCGGTGAACCTGAATATCTGCCTGTAAGTATTGAGAAAACGAACCATTTTCTTACACTGCTTTCGATCTCAGCATCAGGCACTCTCATATTTCTTAAAGTAAGATAAACAATGTACGCAGAATTCAGGGCATTCTGTGAACTGATCATATACGAAGCCACAAAACCGGCAGATCGTATTATCATAATGAATCTTTTGAAATGAGTTTCGTTCATAAAACTCATAATACTGTCTTTTAAACGCCTGAACGAATCCTCTACAATTACCTCTTCAAACTGTTTAGTCTCAAAATTCCTGCCTGACAACAGCGCGACCAGATCCTGCAGCTTACCGCGTTTGAATTCAGTAGTGAAAGCTACCCTTAGCATATCGGTATATTTCGGATCGTAAATATCGTCATTCTCCTTCTGCATCCATGCCATTTTCTGAAAGAAATCCGTACGGCTGAACGGCAGATCATTTTTTTGAATAATTGTATAAAATTCCGGATGAATAGCCATGTGGCAGAAATAATCAATAGCTTTACGGAGCGTATTCCCTTCGTATGTTTCATTAACAGATATTTTAGACATCGCGAAATCTGCTTGACTGAGCTGTGCACCTGCAGAGTTTACTCTAATAAATATTTCCGTCACCGTTTCAATATCAAGCTCGCTTTCAAGCTCAATAACACCGACATGATTATTTAAAATTTTCCTAAACCTTTCCAGTACCCGTGACACAGACCTTTTATCAGCCTCAGGATTAGCTTCAAAGAAATTATCGGTTAAATCCAACAGGCTGGATTCGGGAGCAAATATAATTGAAATATCAGAAATCCACTTCGGATCTTTTTCTATAGCCGGGTTAGTCACTTCAAATTTTTCTTCAACCGGATTAAAAGCAATTCTGATCTTAACAGTCTTGTATTCCTTCGTAAGAACCTCTCTGCCAAGAATCGCAGCCATAAGAGCCGTAACGCGCTGCTGACCGTCAATAAGTATTCTTTTGCCCGACGATGATGAACCGTCCTTCAATTTCACAGAAGGATTCCTCCATGCGATCAGGTAGCCTACCGGATAACCCCAGTACAAAGAATCAAGCAGATTACGCACTTTTGTCGCATCCCAAACAAAAGGCCTCTGTATCTCAGGAATTGCAACCTCTCCGGACTTTACCCAAGTTAGAATCGTTTCTATTGAATGCGGTGTGACTGAATATCTCTGTGTGCTCATCTATCTTTCCTAATTAATTTTTAAGAACAATTTTATTTTGAAAATCGTTAATATAACCAGCCAAAATTCCACTCTTTAACTTAACGGACAACTCTTTTTTTGCGGTACTATCAGATCTAATACCCTTTTTCTTTTATCAGAATTAAAATGCCTTGATATTTCTTGAGTCTTTGTGAAGAAATCGTCTTGGTTATTCTGCTGATGGTAAAATATTTGAATAGCTCTGCAGTTATTATGTTCAAAAATTCTGTTCAGCATTGATCTGTCTGAAACACCGCATGAATGCCCAAGTATAAATACTTTGAAATCCTCAGTATCGATGAATCTCTTCAGATTTTGATAATTATCTGTTTTGTGATACCAGTATGTTTTTAAGTTCGTCAAGAATTCTTTATCATTAAGATTAATTAACTCCTCGTATTTAGAATCCATTTCATCACCATAACCGAAAATAATCGGATTGCTATCATCATTAAGGCTGCCATGAATATTAATTAGAATAGAATCTCTTTTCCCTTCTTTGCCCGGTGGAGTCTTGAAATGCTCCCAATAATTTTTAATCGTGGAAGTATAATTGAAATTTAGGAACAACTTATTGTTATGCTCGCCGGTATCGATTTTGCAGATATATTCGGTAAAAATAGCCTCAATATTCTTATTGTATTTTTCTTTAGTATTAATATCTTTAAGATACTCTATGAGCTGTTTTTTAATCGCGTCAAAAGAAATATGCAGGGTTCTCAAATTTAATAACGCATCTCTGTATCCTTCCTTTGATTTAAAATTTTCTGCCTCTATAACCTCAATAAGATTTTTATAATATATATATTCAATGTCTACCCACTTAAATTCGGTACATTGACTGATCAAATCTTCCAAAAATGTACTTTTACTTTCAATCTTGATATTCATAGCGGTCGAACTTTCCCTATAGCTAATAAAATCATCAATACTCTTTATATCACCTATAATTTTCCTTATCGATCGTGGCAACTTAAATAAACCATCTTCATATTCATGATTTTTGATAAATTCTGAAACAACTCTTTTCAAATACCAAACAAGAAAATCTTTATAGCTTGTTTCCAGCCCGTGAGCAAGATCAAAGCCATTTCCTATTAAAACAAGTTTATTCATGTTCCTTTACTCCTTGATTAAGTAGATCAATAAGTTTATATAATATTCTATCTACTAAATCTAAAATCCGCTTACAGTATTTGTAATCAATAAGCAAGGTGATACAGTAATGGTTATCTTGAATTAAGCCCTCTCTCTTTAAATAATCATGAAAATCATTATCAATTACAAGATTAGTTTCCATTCCACATATTTTATATATAGGAGAATTCTTATCAAAAGAGCCAGTGCCTAGTTTACATTCTATTTCATTACCATTATGTACAAGATGATTTCTTAATTTATTAAAATAAAGAATTTCCTGCCAATCTTTATTCTCAAAATCAAATATTTTATTATACTTTAAAAAACTCTTAATTTTAAAAATTCCTTTTCCTAATTTTATATTATCTTGGACACTAAAAGTAATTTTCAAATTAGACCGTCTGCATAAGTCAAACATTTTTTGTTCCATAAACGAATAGCACGCCATTACAAAAGATGAAAAAAGATAATTTGGAACATATTCACAATTCATAAAATATTTATTTTCTACTTCATCGTTTAAATCTTGGAAATCATCTTCATCATATAAATTCGTAGTTGATGCTTCATTAATAATTCTCTCAGTATGTACACTTTTCTCTTCGTATTCTATAGCAAGAGTATTGATGCTATTCATCAAAACAGACAAATACTTGTCTAGTATTATGAGCCGGTACCTTAATTCGACCATATCATTATTACCTAACATTTACACATTCCATAATTCTACTTTTTATTCTCTACCCCTTAAATCCTTCTTCTTTAGCCTTAGTTAATATTTTCCCCCTTCAGTTTTCTTCATTTACATCCATCTTTCTTTTCGTGTGCCAGATCAAAGCCGTTCCCAATTAAAACGAGTTTATTCATAAATCTACCTTCTAAAATGATTTCTCATAGCTAATGACATTAGCCAAAACTGTATTAATAGGATAATACGTATGATAAAGATAAATATTATAGCAGAATAATTATTTTCTATTCCCATTGCTTTAATAGAATCTTGATTGTTTGTTAGTAAAATACTTAAAGTGTGAGAAAAACTTTCCTTAAACAATTCCCAGCCATTAGGATCAAATTTTAAGTGAGAAAATTTAAATATTACCCAAATACTTAAAAGCAACAAAGAAAGGAACACTATAATACTTTCTATCCAGTTCTCTCCATAGCCACTAGACCATTTATATAACTTATAAATTGGAATCGAATACCAATTTTGCTTTTTCGCTTGGAATTCTTTTTCTTTCAAATGCCATTTACCAGCTTCAGAGTGATTACCTTCATTTATGTATTTCTGCTTGAGTCTTCTGTACTGCTCTGCCATCTCCTCTGATGTTATTTTCCCTTCATCATATAACTTGTCAGGCATCCTTTCATTATTGAAGTATATTTTATCGAAGAAAGAAAACTTAAAAGATATCATCTCTATATTAACGTTATCAAATGTGAGCTTCGAATCTACATCTACATCCTGGAATAATGCTATGTCAGAAAAAATAGTTTTATCCTTACTCTGTGATGCAAATTTAGCTTTATTGAATTCACAAAAACTAAAATCAACCTTTTTATTAAACATTGAATCACGACTAGAATCTTTTCTTAGTGCAAAATAAGTTTTTCCATGAAAATCTGATCCGTTGAATTGTGTTTCATCATCAAAAATCGAATCAGCAAAATCAATGTAATCCAAAAATGTACACCCATTAAATTTAGCCTTTTTTTTAAAGATATTATTCATCATTAAAGATTTTTTTTCAATAATAACATTTGTAAATGAAAAAGTATTGAATACTTTATTACCTATAAACCATAGCTTATCTTCAAAAATACAATTATCAAAATTTACACATAGCTTTAATCCATTTGGACTATCTACACCATGAAATTCAGAATTATTAATTAAAACTTTCTTCTTAAATCTGGACTCAGCAAAGGTTACCACTTCATTAAATTTGAAGCCAACTAAAGTGACTTCTTCAAGAAATACACAATTAAAAAAATTTAATGATCTTTTTATTTCTTTCAATTCTTTATACAGAATGTTTATAGGCTGAGTGAAAGTAATATTTGAAAAATCTATATCGTAGATTAAATCAATCTTCAATCGCCTTTCAATTGCACTTCCAGTAATTAGCTTTTCTAATAAAGAATTGTAGCTATTTACTTGCTCTTCAGTAAACAAGTGTGGGGCATGTAGTAAACAATAAACTTTCCCGTCTGATTTTACATGACCGAATTCCATAATTTTATCACAAAGATCACAATGACCTGCCTTTACACATCTTATTTCACTACTCATTAATCTCCCTCTTCTTCAAGTCCATCGCCCATACGATATTTTATATCGTAATTGATTATAAAATCAAGCTCTTCTTCTGTGAATCCGTAGTGCTCTGCAAGAATTTTATCAATTGAATCTATTATCCGTTTCGACAATTTAGGATAAAGTTCTTCATAAATAACTTTACCTGTTGTTTTATAAATACATTCTTTTTTGAATTTGTTCTTATTAACATCACTCATTAATTCTATAGCTAATTTTTCAAGTTCTTTGGGTTTTTTTATTTTATTAGATGATAGCGGGAACGAATATATTTCATGCTTACCACAATGGTAGCCTTCGAATAAAAGGTACCAATAATAAAAAAATAGATTCGAGTTTAAAGCTCCAATTACTAGCATTTTATTTTTTTTATTACTCAAAGCATATTCTTTATAATCCTCAGACTTTTTCTCTCCGTCTTTTTCATTAAAAAAATACGGGGTAAAATCAAGTGCCTTTATAAAATTATATGGAATTCTATGTACATAAAAATTAGCTTGAGAATCGTTTTTTATATATTCTTCAGGTTGCATCATATTTATTTTTCTGTATATATCTTCGGCCATTTCTGAATTCAATTTGGGTATCACTGCTAGTTCATTAATATAACTTGAGTAGCCATAAGCTAAATTGTCGATTAAATAGTCTCTTTCATCAATAAACCAGCGATTATATTTTGTAGTTAATATTTTCCCGTCACCATCTGAATTAATTAAAATTGTTAGCCTTTGTTTAGCCTCGTCAAATATTTTTGTGGGATAAACATCATAGAAACTTAGCCAATTATTTTTATTATTTACGCAAATACTTTGTATTTCAACCATTCTTTCGGTTGTAGCCATGCTTAATGGTATTATTAATCCCAATTTACCAATACTCTCTTTAATTGTAAATGCCCTTTCGATAACAAAGGCATATAAGTTTCCACAGCTTTCAGCTTTATATCCTTTTATCGTATATTCTTTTCTTACCTTACTATACTCCACATACGGCGGATTGCCGATTATTACGTCGAAGCCTCCTTTAGCTTTGATGATCTCGTAGAATTCGGAGAACCAGTGGAAAGGCTGGTGCGATTGTAGCCACAGTTCGTAGTCTTTTTTGTATTTCTTTTTGTCTTTGCCGTACTCATCTTCCCAGATGCCGTAAGTGCCTGCAAGGTATTTGTTGAGCTGCTGGTTGAGGGTGTTTAGTCTGTCCTGTAGTTCTTTTTTGGCTTTTCTGATGTTTTTGCCTGCGGAGTCGTCGTTGAGCTGTGAATCCTGATAATTTTTGAATGTTGTGCTTACGAGCTGGCATTCCTGCTTTATGGTTTTGATCTTGTCTTCCGCAAAGAGAGCATCGTGATTTTCTATTGACTGATAGAGTTCGTTTTCGTTCGCGAATCCTACGAGGGTGTTTCCGGTTCTGATGTTAAAGTCAATGTCCGGCAGAGGTTCAAGCCCGTAATTTTGTTTTCTTGTGTCGGGTTCTACTTCAGCTACGAGTTTGAGGAAGAGTCTGAGCTTTGCTATCTCTACAGCTTCGCGCATTATGTCCACGCCATAGAGGTTGTTTAGGATTATGCTTTTATAGATGTAATATCTGAGGTTGGGATGGTTCGGGCTGTCCGCTTCTTTTATTACTGCTATGAAGCTGTCGAGTATTGTGTTCTCCACTTTCTTTGAGCCTATCATATCGCGCATTCTGTCTATGCAGGTTTCGTAGAGAGGTTCGAGTATGTTCAAGGCGGCAAAGAGGAAAGCTCCTGAACCGCAGGTTGGATCGAGGATGGTTATTTTTGAGAGCGCTTTATATATTTCATTTATGAATTTCGGGTCGTCGGATATTGATAATAGATCCTGCGTGAACTGCCTGATGTTGAGGTTATAGGTTATGAGGTCGTTGATCTGATTTATTCCGCCCGATGCGATCTTCTGCTTAATGTCAAAATACCTTTTCCAGCGGTCTATCGTCTCTCTCCATATTTCTGTGGGTAAAGCTATTTCTGAAGATGTTTTTGTGTACCAGTCTTTTCTTCTTTCAAGCAGGTCAGGTTGAGTAGTGTCGAGTCCTTTTGATATATTTTGAGGCAGATTGAGTGCTTCGATCTTATCGGGAATGATGCCTTTAACGGATGATTCTTTTATGCCTTTTTTGACAGCTTCGTAAATGTAATCGTCTTTGCTGTGTTTTAGAAGCTCGGTGAACTCTCCCCCGCTCTCGAAAGGGTTGGGATAATTCCTCTTAACTTCGTCGAATATGAACGGAATGATCGTATTTTTTGAAATATACTCGGTAATGTCTTCTTTGGTATAGTACGCGCCCATCGCCGCCCTGTCGTTTATGTACTTTTCGAAAATATAGCCGACAACATCGGGATTTATGTCTTTTCCGCTCGATTCCGACCTCTGGTCGAGATGCCAGTTCCATTGGTCAAAGAAGTCGAAAAGAAGCTCAAAGAATTCGTCTTTGATCTGAATATCTTCAAATTCGGATTCAAGCTGGTGGACTTCAAATAATCCGCCGTTCAAGTACGGTATATTTCCAAGTTCGATCTTGGTTGTTCTTGAAACCTTAGGTTTGCCCAGCCCTTCGTGGAAGAGCGCGAGTAGAAAATCCCTGTAGAAAGAATAGAAATTGTTCTTGCCTGTCTTCTGCCTGGTCTGCTTCAGTTTTTCCTGAAGGTAGTGAATGTTTGAATCGAGAAATCCCTTCTTCTGAATAAAATAGCAAAACATAAGCCTGTTGAGCATGATCGAGGCATACCACTGTTTATTCCTGTTCTCGTCATCCTTAAGCTCATCGTTTATGTTCTCGATATAGTCTAAAAACTTTGTATGGTATTTCTTAAATTCATCGTAGAATTTCTTGGTGACCTTATCGGTGTTCTTCGCAAAATTATCATTCACTTTAGCTATGACATCCAAAAGAGTGATATTCTCCTCTTCGTCAATATGGAAAAGCAGATTCCTGAACCGCTGGAACAGAGCCTCCGTGTCCTGTTTATGAAACCACTGGAACTCTTTTATAACCTTAGGCTTGTTCTCCTCTTTGGCCGAAAACTGCCAGACCTGTTTTGTCTTTGCGTTATCATAGAATACTAGAAGATGCTCGTAGTGAAGATTTGAATATTTATTTTCTATCTGCTTTCTGATCCTGTTATCGGGAAGTTTATCGGCTCTGCATTGCGCTATTACAAATTGACGCTTCTGAACGATCCCTTCAATTTCGTAAGTGACTTCGTCAACCGTTATCTTTTCAGGCTTATTTCTGAAATTATCCCAGCCCATTTCATTAAAAAGTTCTTTGAAATTAAAATCTTTGAAATACGAATTGAATGTAGATTTATTCATTGCTTTACCTCTGTTTAGTTCACAAGACCCATTGAGCAGATGATCTTCGGTTCTTTCCGCTTGATCTCGCCGTCTTCGGGAATATTGCACAGTCTTCCTTCCTCTCTCAGATTGGTCACGAGAGTGATAAGGTCTTCGTCGGTTATCCTGTTCTTAAATTCGCGGTTAATAATGTTTTTTGCGTGATCTCTGAGCGGATATTTATAGATTTCTTCTATGGTTTTATCAAGTCCTATGGCAAAAAGACTGTTCGGATTACTGTCAAAATAATATTTCAGCCTTTCGTAAGTTCTGTACCTTGAACCGTTTCTTGAACCGAGCTGACCGCCGATTCTGGATTCGATCTTTTTTATGCTTTCCACGCCGTTTTTGACAAGTTCGTGATGCTCATCAAGCCTTTTTATTGCAGGCTCGTCCGCTTCGCATTTAGCGAGCTTTAATATCTCGATCTGTGATTTGGTCAGAATATCGCCTTTCATATCAAGATAAGCCAAAATATCATTTTCATGCACAGTTCTCGTATAGATCAGAACTCCGTTCTTAATCTCTTTACCGGTTCTTTTTGTTGAATAAACGACATCAGGCAGATTGGGTATTATCTTTTCCAGGGTCGGATCCTTTTCAATAGCCTTTCTCCATATCTCGTAAGCATACGAACCGAGATCAATGTCCGATTCCTCGCCGTCATCGAACACGCCTGATTTTTCGTTGTAAAGATCTCTCAGATTTACGGGATCGCCCTCGAAGAAAACTTCATCCGAGCCTATTGTCTCCGCATTCTCCTTAATTCTGTTCTGAAGTCTGTCGCGAAGTTTTATTATTTTCTCGATCCCTTCTTCGGGAAGGAATGAATAGCATAGTATTTCTTCCGCTTTCTGACCGATCCTGTCAACCCTGCCGGCTCTCTGTATAAGCCTGATGATCGCCCACGGGAGGTCATAGTTTAAAATTATATGGCAGTCCTGAAGGTTCTGACCTTCGGAAAGCACATCCGTAGCTATCATAACTCTGATCTGTTCAGCTTCAGCAACATCTTTTCCGTTGCTCACCGGACTGAATCTGTGCGCATACGAAGTCGGATTTTCGTGATCTCCGGTAACGCAGGCAGATTTCGGTATCTTCTTAGCCTTAAACTGTCTTTCAAGATAAAAAGCCGTATCCGCGTACTGGGTAAATATTAATATTTTTTCATTTTTATGTTTCTTAACGCAAATATCAATAAGCGCATTTAATTTCCTATCATTTTCAGGCAGCCATTCTTTTCCCTGACTTAATATTTTTAAAAGCTTATCGCTGTCGCTTTTTAAATGGTCGTATAGTTTCTTAGTAAAAATGCCGCTTCCGACCCATTCGAATTTATTTTTCTGGTTTGCGACAGATTCATAATACTTTTCAGCATTCTTAATAAAATCTTTCTTTTCAAAGATCAGAGTGGATTCTCTTTCACGCTTAGTATCAGTCTGATTAGACTCGTCATCGGTAAAAATAAGATCGTTTACCGTTCCGTTCTCCTGTTTACCTATCGGGAAAGGCAGATTATTTTCATAAGCGTGCATAAAGAGATAATTTCTTAAAAGATGCCTTACGATAGACAACAGGAACGAAAATCCGCTGCTTTCGAGCCTTTTGAACAGGTTCGTTCTCGCAAATCCTTTCAGCCTTATCCCTGCTCTTCCGAGATTTTCGATTATCTTTAATTCTTCTTTTGAAGCTTCCGCGTTTTTATCTACATATAAATCCTGTCCAAGCCCGTAACGCGGTAATTTCAGATCGTTTATCAGGCTGACAACTTCTTCTGAATACAATCTCGCATATTGATCCTGCGAATCCTCCGCATTGAACTTGTACTGAACTTTTTTCGGCTTTCTTTCCGGAAAATACTGCCTTGTACCGTTTGAAAAAGTCAGATACTTCTTGCCTGTTTCTTCGTCTATATCCGAATAGTTTTCTTTGATAAAGTTCCTTGTTCTTCTGACGAGATATAAAGACATCAGCTGCTGCCAGTCTTCTGAATACGGACTTTTATCAAAAGCCGGGATCGTGTTCTCGTTAACCTGATGCGCTGCGCTGAATTTAGGAACTCCCCCGATCTCTGCAATATATTTGTCAGGGCTTACTCCGAGATTCTCATTATCTGCGATAAACAGCCTCAACTGGCTTGAAAGATCCATGTATGACTTATTATAAGGCGTAGCAGTTAAAAGAATCACTTTCGATTCGTTCCTTTCAATATAATCTTTTACGATCGAATACCGTTTGCCTTCTCTATTCCTCAAATTGTGGCTTTCATCTATTACGACAAGCCTGTACCTTTTTTCTTCTTCGAGAATGTTCTGAACATTCGTTATCGGGATCACTTTTGCCCTGAGCTGGTACTCGTATTTGTAATCTTCCCACATTTCGGTAAGGTTTTTGGGGCTGATAATAAGGGTTTCAAGCCCGAAATCATCTTCGTACATTTTTACAAGTGCGCTTGCGGTGATCGTTTTTCCGAGTCCGACAACGTCGCCGATCATCACTCCGTTCCTCTGATATAAGTGCCTTGCAGCAACCTGAACAGCCTTGATCTGGAAAGGAAGCAGTTTTTCTTTAAATTTCGCCGAAACATTGAATTCATTTATGCCTGCTCTTGCTTCTCTCGACAAATGATAAGCCATTTTCAAATAAATATGATAAGGCGACCTGTTATTATCTCCTGCCCAGCTTTCGTCAATAATTTTAGCAAGCTCATCGGAAATGTCGATGCAGAGTCTGTCGTCCCATCTGTCCTGAAACCATCCGGCTAGCTTATTGGCGGCATCATGCTCAACAACATCAACATTAAGTTCGCCCTGCTTAACTATACCCGAAAATGTAAGATTACTGCTGCCTACAAAGCCGATGACGGGACTATTATAATCATCTCTGAATGCGAGATACAATTTTGCGTGAAGCGTTGTTTTCAGATATAATTTCACAACGATTCTTTTTTCTTTCAGCTGCCTTGAAAGTCTCCTAAGTGAATTTTCATCCTGCGCTGTCGGTACACCAATTGTAAGCTGTTCTTTAAGCTGTCTAGCATATCTTTTTCTTAATTTGGCCGCTTCTTCATTGTCAACCGTTTCCTGATCTGAAAATGAATCATATATAATTTCTTCAAATGTTTTCTGCATACCGATAAGCACCCTGCAATAGAATTTCTGTCCGTTGACATCAGCTCCCTCAAGCTTATCAACTGAAGGCTGTAATAAATCCCAACCCCTGAGATTAAAATAGCCTACGCAGAAATCCGCCCGCTTTGATCTCTCCAGCGTTTTAATAAGCCCTTCATGAAGCTTCTTTTCTATATTATCGAATATTGTAGGCATAATTTATCCTAAAGTTTAATTATTCTTATGTCAAAGTCTCTTGTGTAACCATTTTTCGCGCTGTTTCGTTATTCTCTAAATATACTCTCATCTGCCTTTCGTTGCCACTTTAATTTTTATTATACTTTGCCATTTCTTCTCACGAACAGTTATTTTTCACTGCTTTTCTTTATAAGTTTATCTGTGCCTTTTATCATTTTCTTTTCATCGTTCTTTACTCTTCGCTCCAGCATATCTTGTAAGCATATAGTCATCTACTTCACGTTTAGTACCTGAACCAATGGAAACCATTTTGTTGACGTCAACGAAATGGTCTGCTGAATTTTGTCCAGAGTTAGAACAGGATACTTTTGCCTTTTCGATTACATTTATAAAGTTACGCCAATCCTCGTATTCAAGTAATACCTGCAGTTCGCGCGCAAGCCAGTACTCTACTCCGCCTTGTTCGTAAGCGTATTCATCAAAGGACTTGTTTAACCTGACTATTATGTTTTTATCCATTCGCTGCCTCAAATGTTGTTAAATTTGCGTCGTTGCCACTTTAATTTTTCCCGTATTCTTTTATAAAATTCTCTGAAGGCTGCGCTATAAGCGAGACGAGGTGTTCCCTGCCGAAAGTTCTATCTATCTTTTCAGCCATCATCGCACCGACAGTGTACCACAGCCTTTTGCCGTCCGACATCTCCGACAGGCAGTTCCAGTCATCCGCGGCGAGTTCTTTATCATGCGAATTTTTGAATTTTGAATATATTGCGAAGTATAGCGTTTCGTATCCTTTCATAAGCTTCTTATCAATAAGTGCGGTATAATCCCTGTCGTTATTGAGCGCGTTATCTTTTCTGCGTTCTTCTAAAGGAGCGTAAACGCCCATGCCTTCGAGGTGAGTGAAGTATTCGATGATGCGGGCCATTCCGGCATAGCTGGTGATGTTTAATGACGGCATTTCTTTTTTTATGGCCGTGAATCCCGCGTGATGGAGTTCGTGAACGGAATAATATTTGAGCTCGTTCTGATCATTTTCAAAATGACTGTGCGCAAGGTTGAGGCTGGCATTTCCGCCGTAGGCGACGCCCATGTCGTAGCCGCAGGTAAAATACAGTGATGCTTTGTATTCGAAATCCCGGGGAAGGTACTGAAGGCATATTTTTTCGGGATAATTCTTACCGGCGATCTCTGCTTTTGCGTATGCGATGTTCTTTTTTAAAACTCCGGCCGTGTTCTTTTTTTCTGCCGCCTTTTTTAAGAGATATTCTACGAGAGCGTACGAAGTGCTGAGCTTTAGATCTGACCT
>Ga0209800_10001907_pt1 | contig 19726 bp, 17 predicted proteins | sample Higcelweek8metaG_FD_187174 | JGI IMG/M metagenome (GOLD analysis project Ga0209800, IMG submission 187174) | Freshwater pond sediment microbial communities from the University of Edinburgh, under environmental carbon perturbations - High... | ecosystem: Environmental > Aquatic > Freshwater >...
TTCATACATTTGCATCCGAAAACTAAGAGGAAAAATTTGAACTGATTGCAACCTCATTAAAAAATGCTAAAGCAGTAATTACTACTCCTTTAGGCACTACCTGCAATTATTTTTCCTCGCTTAAAATTTAAAAATAATTTATTATGGCTTATTTATTTACGTCAGAATCAGTGAGTGAAGGACATCCTGACAAAGTTGCGGATCAAATTTCAGACGCATTAATTGATAACTTTTTAGCATTTGACCCAGAGTCAAAAGTAGCTTGTGAAACGTTAGTTACTACAGGTCAGGTAATTTTAGCTGGTGAAGTAAAATCAAATACTTATTTAGATGTACAAACTATTGCAAGAGATGTAATCAAGAAAATTGGTTACACGAAAAGCGAATATATGTTCGAAGCGAATTCTTGTGGTGTTTTGTCTGCAATTCACGAACAATCTGCTGATATTAACCAAGGTGTTGATAGAGCTAGCAAAGAAGAGCAAGGTGCTGGCGACCAAGGAATGATGTTTGGTTATGCTACAAATGAAACTGCTGAATTCATGCCGTTAGCTTTGAAATTATCTCACCAAATCCTTCAAGAATTAGCGGATTTAAGAAGAGAGAACAATGAAATCACTTACTTACGTCCAGATGCTAAATCTCAGGTTACTTTAGAATATTCTGATGATAACAAACCAGTTCGTATTGATGCTATTGTAGTTTCAACTCAACATGATGATTTTGCTGATGAACCAACGATGTTAGCAAAAATCAAAAAAGATATTATTGAGATTTTGATTCCAAGAGTGATTGCTAAAAATCCTCAATATGCACATTTATTTAATGATGCGATTAAATACCATATTAATCCAACAGGGAAATTCGTAATTGGAGGGCCTCACGGAGATACTGGTTTAACAGGAAGAAAAATTATCGTAGATACTTACGGTGGAAAAGGAGCTCACGGTGGTGGTGCTTTCTCTGGAAAAGACCCATCTAAAGTTGACCGTTCTGCGGCTTATGCTACACGTCATATTGCTAAAAATTTAGTAGCTGCAGGTGTTGCTGACGAAATTTTAGTACAAGTTTCTTATGCGATTGGAGTTGCTGAACCAACATCTATCAACGTAAACACATACGGAACTGCAAAAGTAAATTTAACTGATGGAGAAATCAGCAAAGTAGTAGAAAGTATTTTTGATATGCGTCCTTACTTTATTGAACAACGTTTAAAATTAAGAAATCCAATCTATAGCGAAACAGCTGCTTACGGACACATGGGAAGAACTCCTGAAACTGTAACTAAAACATTTACTGCTCCGGGTGGTTTAACAAAAACGGTTTCTGTTGAGTTATTTACTTGGGAAAAGTTAGATTTCGTAGATAAAGTAAAAGCAGCTTTTAAGATTTAATCCTCAATAAAATTATAAAACAAAAATCCCGATATTTCAATCGGGATTTTTTTATGATTAAAACTTTGCTCTCAAAGCTAAAACAAAATTCTTTCCAGGTGCCACAATTCCTGAACTATATGGTCGATAACGTTGGTCAGTGATATTTTCTAAACCAGCAGTAAGCGTGAAATTTTCATTCAGCTTATACATCGATTTTAAATTCAATGTATACCAACTTGGTGAATACGGATTTCCATTGCCATCAATTGCATAGATTTCTTTTTTACCTTTTTCTTCTTCGGCTAAATCTTCATAAGCAACTTCATCACTAAATTGAAGATTTACTTCCAAATCTAATTTAGAATTAGCATAACCCACTCTAGAAACGCCAAAAAATGGTGCTGCATGACGCGACGGACTTTTATCGCCATTATCCAATTCTTCTTCTCCCTTCTGGAAATTCAAATCGGTTGAAAAGCGAAATCCAGAAGGTATTTTCACCTCAACTCCAGCCTGAACTCCATACACATTTGCTTTTGCTGCATTTTGAATGGCTTGTACTTGGCTCAACTCACCATCGTATACAATTTCAGAAGCGCCATTTAGTGTAAAATCTCTACGAACTAAAGCATTATCCAATAGTGTATAATAAGTAGAAACATCAACTTTTACGTTTTTTCCAAACAACTTGGCAACGTTCAAATCTACATTATAAGCGTATTCAGCTTCTAAATTAGGATTTGGAATTACAACAGAACCAGGTTCAGAATCAAATACTTTTCCCACATCATCCACATTTGGCGAACGGAAAGCGGTTGCTACATTTGAACTTATTACCCATTTATCTGTTGGGCGATAAACAATTCCTGCACTTCCAGTTAGAGAACCATTATCAATATCGGCTTCTGTAAAAGGAAATGGGTAAAACGCAGTGTCAAAATCAGCCTTCAAAATGAACTGATTATAACGTAATCCTGCTTGAAGCAATGTTTTTTCAGAAATTTTATATTGGTCATTCAAATAAACACCTATCGATTGCCATTTTGCTTGTGGGTATCTTGCTGGGCCAACTGCACTTGTTCCTGCTACAATATCTTCATTAATTCCTGTTGAATTTACATCGTTTAAAACGTATTCAAATCCGTAGAAAACTTTGTTTTTTTCGCTTGTTGCTTTCGTAAAGTCAGTATTTAATGAATAAGCATTTACTTTCTCAGTTCTAATTTCTCTGTTTGGATTATTAATATTTCTACTCACACGACTTTCTTCAAAGAACTGATGTGCTAAACGCAAAGACATTTCATCAAATAACTTAGATTTTGAATGATGTGTAACATTCAAATTATTCATAATCCATTTTTGTGGACCATAATAAAATTCGCCATATCGAGGTAAACCAGCATTTGTATAACGAATATGTCTATCGTAGCGAGAATAACTTGAAGTTTCTGAAAAATGAAATCCATATTGAAAATCCCATTTTTCATTAGGCGCAAATCTTACTTTTTGCATCAAATTGATTTGGGAATATGCCGTTGGTTTTTGTACTAAAGGATCGTCATTCGTCACCACTACATCTACTCCATTTTGTCGTTGCACATAAAACGGGCGCAAATATTCATCTGGTCCGTGCGAACCCATTCGTAAATCACCAAAATCATTTGAACTGATGCTTGTAACTGAAGCCCATTTTTTCCAACCAACATTCACATCAAAATGACCTGTTTTTTCGTTATTGGCTGAAGAATATCGTGTTACTGCACTTCCAGTAACAAATGCTTTTTCTTCTGAAGAAAATTGAGGTGTTAAAGTTTGAAAACTCATGACACCACCAATTGCGTCACTCCCATACATTACAGAACCTGGTCCAAATAATACTTCTGTACTCTCAGTTGCGAAAGGGTCTAATGAAATTACATTTTGAATATTTCCTCCTCTAAAAATGGCAGTATTCATTCTAATTCCGTCTATGGCATACAATAATCTATTGGTTGCAAACCCTCGAATCATTGGACTTCCACCACCTTGCTGACTTTTTTGCATAAACACTTTTCCAGAAATCGTTAACAAATCTGCAGCAGTTTGTGGATTTTGTAAAGCAACTTTGCTTGCTGTAATAACCGATATTTTCTGAGGAATTGATTTGGAATTTTGTTTCCATCGGTTAGCCGAAACAACAATTTCATCTAATTCTGTTGCAACGGTATCTTTTGCTGTTTGTGTAAAACCAATAAATGGCAATACCACAACAGCATAAAATATAATTTTTCTCATTTTTTTAAGAATATTTTATTAATTCTAATTATTTATTTATTTCAATACTATTGATAAATATTGAAAGTAATTTTAAGAAAAACTATTTGGTGGTGGATTGTCTAATTTTATAAGTAAATAATTGTAAAAATTAGTATAAAAAGTTTTACTAAAAAATCTTTCACAACCTGATGAAAATGGTTCCCAAACAACAACTTGCTCAAAATACAAAGACTTATAAAATTCAGTTATTTCTGATTGTTTTTCTTTTGAAGGAATATCATTTTGGTAAACACTTGCTAATAATTTAGTCAATTGTTGATTTAACTTGGTTTCTTCAAAATCCCACCAACACCAATATTTAACAGAGTCTTTAGTAATAATTTTATCAACAATGTCATACATCTGATTATTAAACTCAAACTCTTTTGAATGTTTCCAATGTAGTTTTGTTTTAATTTCTTTATTTGAAAATTTTAGAAGAACCAATTCTTTTTTATCTATCCCGGCAATCATTTTCCATTTTACTTCTTTTTTAACTGCACGCTTTCGCTGTTGAATCCAAGTATAGGTTACAACCGCTGGTGCTATCAGTAAAAACAGCAAAATAATACTAATGATTTGTTTTTTCATTGGGACTACTAAACGCCCAAAGATAGAAAAAAATACAAGATCTACATACCGCTTCTAATTGCTTCCACTGGATCTAATTTAGAAGCAGAAATAGCAGGAATAATACCGGAAATTAATCCAATTAAAGCAGCTAATCCAGAACCTAATAACATATTTGAAGCACTTAAAACAAATTCGAAATCCAATGCCGAAGAAAGTATTAAAGCTATAATCCAAACTAAAAACATACCAACAATTCCTCCAATTAATGACAAAATAACGGCCTCAAATAAGAATTGAAACAAAATGAATTTATTTTTAGCACCTAATGCTTTTTGAATTCCAATTAAATTCGTTCTTTCTTTTACCGATACAAACATAATATTAGCAATACCAAATCCGCCTACCAAAAGCGAAAACGCACTAATAATCCAACCAATCATGTTCATTTGACCAATGATGTTATCAATAAAATCGGTAAATCCAGAAAGCACATTCATGAAGAAATTGTCAATTTCACCAGTTTTTACACCTCTAAAAGCTCTTAACTTTTGACCTAATTCAGCTTTAAATTCTTCTACATCTATGCCTTTTTCTGGTTTTATTAAAATGGCAGGTGTTAACATATCATTGTTGTCGCCATACATTCTTCGTAAAAAATTCACAGGAAAAAATACCGCTACATCACCACTATCTCCAAACATTCCTTGCCCTTGTTTTTTCAAAACGCCAATCACAGTAAACTTTTGTCCATACAATCGTACTTTCTTACCAATGGGGTCACTTTCTTCAAATAAACCTGTAGCAACTTCACTTCCAATAACAATAACAGGACTTCCCGAATTAGACTCAGCAGCATTAAATAATCTTCCTTTATCAATTTTTAAAGGCTCAATATCAAAAAAATCTTCTGTTGAAGGTTTAACACGAATAGAGTTTACCGTTTTAGACTCGTATTTGATGTTTTCGTTTCGGGTAAATAAATTGAATGATATTTTATCAATTCCGTTTACATTTCGCTTAATGTGTTCAAATTCTTCATACGTAACATCAGGAAATTGTTCACGTTTCCAACGAGGAACTTCAGACGGACCAAATGAAAAACGCATTAAATACACGGTATTCATGTCCATATCACTCAAATCTTCCTTGATTTTTTTATCCATAGAATCTACCGCAGCTAACACCGCAATAATGGAAAAAATACCAATGGTAACACCTAACAACGATAAAAGCGTACGCAATTTATTGTTGCGCAACGCGTTAATGGCAAAACTGAAACTTTCTGAAAGTAATCGTAAATATAAAAGCATAATACTGAGCTATAACTATAAGTAGAGCAATGAGTGAAAATGTTACAATTGGAGGGAATTTATTTATATTTGAAAACCAAAATCAAACAAATGAGAAAAATAATTTCATTAATAGTTTTAGTAATTTTAATTACTATCAGTTTATTATTTTACAGATTTAATACCATAAATACAATTCAAAAAGAGAAAAATGGAATATTGTATGAATTTGAGAATTTCTGTATAGAAAATGGAATTCCAGAATCAAAAAAAGAATTTGAAAATTTTGTTGTCTATGCAAATCAAATAAACACTGTTAAATATAAAAGTTTTGATAACGAGTATTCTTTTGAAAGAAAAAAAGATAGTATCATAGTTTCAGTTAAAAACATGCTTAATTTCAATGACAAAAAATTCAATGTAATTGAAACAAAAATTGACACCTCAAAAATTTGCAATGAAGATAGATTATTAAAACATTTAAGTTTTAACCAATATTCATCCGATGGTAATTATTTGATATTTAATAAAAGATTAGAATCTTTTATAAGTAAAAACTATGACACAATAAGTACTAACAAATACAATGTAATAGATTTCAAAGAAAGACTTAGATTTAAAAAGTTACTTTTTGCGTTTAAAAACAATAAAATTGTATGCAAATGTAATGACAACTTAAATGAAAAATTGACTGAAAAAATCAAAACCGATTTAAACTCATTTTTTAACAAGAATCCTGATTTAAAAAACAATAAATACAATAAAAATTTTGGTTTTATTTTACATGAGTAAGTAAAATATAAAACAATAAAGTTTGACTATTTTAAGAAGTATAACTACTTTTGCACCACGAAAACAACAACATTTATCTGAGACTATTCAGATACAACAACACAACACCATGAACACAACAAAAAAAATTGCTTCGGCATTGATTTCTGTATTTGACAAAAACGGTTTAGAACCTATTGTTAAAGCGCTTCACCAAAACAATGTAACCATTTATTCTACCGGCGGAACTGAAACTTTTATTAAAGATTTAGGTATTCCAGTAGTCGCTGTAGAAGATATTACGGCTTTCCCAGAAATTTTAGGTGGAAGAGTAAAAACCTTGCATCCAAAAATCTTCGGTGGTATTTTAAACCGTCAAGACCATGCAGGTGATGTGGAGCAAATGAAAGAATTCAACATTCCGCAAATCGATTTAGTGATTGTGGATTTGTATCCGTTTGAAAAAACAGTTGCTTCTGGTGCTGGCGAACAAGATATTATAGAGAAAATTGATATTGGTGGAATTTCATTAATTAGAGCAGCTGCTAAAAATTTCAAAGACACAGTAATTGTTCCTTCAGTTGAGCAATATGCGCCATTTTTGAATTTCTATACCGAAAATAACGGTGCTACCACTTTAGAAAACAGAAAATTATTAGCTTCAAGAGCTTTTAATGTTTCTTCACATTATGATTCGGCTATTTTTAACTACTTCAATCAAGTTTTTGAAGAACCCGTTTTAAAAATTAGCGAGCAAAACGGAAATGTCCTTCGTTATGGTGAAAATCCACATCAAAAAGGATTTTTCTATGGCGATTTTGACAAAATGTTCAGCAAAGTACATGGAAAAGAATTATCATACAATAATTTGTTAGACGTTGACGCAGCCGTAAATTTAATGAACGAATTCAAAGGTGACAATCCAACTTTCGCTATTTTAAAACACAATAATGCTTGTGGTTTAGCAACAAGAAATACCATGAAAGAAGCGTATTTAGATGCTTTAGCAGGTGACCCAACTTCGGCTTTCGGAGGTGTTTTAATTGCAAATGGTAAAATTGATGTAGCTACAGCAAACGAAATCAATCAATTGTTCTGCGAAGTAGTAATTGCTCCAGCGTATGACCAAGAAGCAATTGATATTTTAGAAGAAAAGAAAAACAGAATTATCTTAATCCAAAACGAAGTAGAATTACCACAAACAACCGTTCGTACTTGTTTAAACGGCGTTTTAGTTCAAGATAAAGACAACGTTACCGACACAAAAACACATTTAAAAACGGTTACAACTGCAGTTCCAACAGCAGAAGAAATTGAAGATTTATTATTTGCTTCTAAAATTTGTAAGCACACAAAATCAAACACGATTGTATTTGCAAAAAACAAACAATTATGCGCTTCTGGAACAGGGCAAACTTCAAGAGTAGATGCTTTACGTCATGCAATTGAAAAAGCAACTTCATTTGAATTTGATTTAACTGGTGCAGTTATGGCAAGTGATGCGTTCTTCCCTTTCCCAGACTGTGTTGAAATCGCAAACAAAGCTGGAATTACAGCGGTAATTCAACCAGGAGGTTCTATAAAAGACGAATTAAGTATTTCGTACTGCAACGAAAATGCTATGGCAATGGTTTTCACAGGAATCCGTCATTTTAAACACTAATTTCAGTTAAAATAACACATTAAAAAGCGCATTAAAAAATATTATTTTAATGCGCTTTTTATTTTCGAATTATTCCAGAATATTTTCATACTTTTGTGAGTCGAAAACATTTTTACACAAAACACCAAACCCTTCATATACATATGGGATTTTTTGATTTCATGACCGAGGATATCGCAATTGACCTTGGTACCGCAAACACCTTAATTATTCACAACGACAAAGTTGTAATTGATAGTCCTTCTATTGTGGCACGAGACCGCATTTCTGGCAAAATTATTGCCGTAGGTAAGGAAGCTAATATGATGCAAGGTAAAACACATGAAAACATAAAAACCATTCGCCCATTAAAAGACGGAGTTATTGCTGATTTCGACGCATCGGAACAGATGATAAAAATGTTTATCAAAAGTATTCCTGCATTAAAGAAGAAATTATTTACACCAGCACTTCGTATGGTAATTTGTATTCCTTCGGGAATTACCGAAGTGGAAATGCGTGCAGTAAAAGAATCTGCTGAACGCGTAAACGGAAAAGAAGTTTATTTGATTCATGAACCTATGGCAGCTGCAATTGGTATCGGTTTAGATATTATGCAACCAAAAGGAAACATGATTGTTGACATAGGTGGTGGAACTACAGAAATTGCAGTTATTGCGCTTGGTGGAATTGTTTGCGACAAATCGGTTAAAATTGCTGGAGACGTTTTCACAAATGATATTATTTATTATATGAGAACCCAACACAATTTATTTGTTGGAGAAACTACCGCAGAAAAAATTAAAATTCAAATTGGAGCAGCAACTGAAGATTTAGATAATGCACCAGAAGACATGTCAGTTCAAGGTAGAGATTTACTTACGGGTAAACCAAAACAAGTAGACGTTTCTTATAGAGAAATTGCAAAAGCTTTAGATAAATCCATTCAACGTATTGAAGATGCTGTAATGGAAACATTATCGCAAACGCCGCCCGAATTAGCTGCCGATATTTACAACACAGGTATTTATCTTGCCGGTGGAGGTTCGATGCTAAGAGGATTAGACAAACGAATATCATTAAAAACAGACTTACCTGTTTACATTGCAGAAGACCCATTAAGAGCCGTTGTACGCGGAACCGGAATGGCTTTAAAGAACATCAACAAATACAAAGGAATACTGATTAAATAAAAAATAATCCATGCAGCAAATAATTAACTTTATCATAAAAAACAGCTATCGATTGCTGTTTTTGCTGCTTTTGGGTATATCCTTATCGCTTACCATAAAATCGCATTCATATCATAGAAGTGAATATGTAAATTCTGCCAATGCAGTTACAGGAACCGTCTATAAAAAAATGAATGAAGCCAATGAATATTTGAGTTTAAAAGAAAAAAACAAAGAATTGGCCTCAGAGAATGCGTTACTTAAAGAATTACTTTTCAATAAAAAAGACACATTACTTACTTCAAAAACTGTTTTTAGAAACGACTTGAATAATTTTAATGTGGTGGTGGCAAAAACGGTAAAAAATTCATTTAACAAAAGAGAAAATTACATTACAATTAATGCCGGAAGCCTTGCTGGAATTAAAACAGACATGGGTGTAGTAAACGATAAAGGAATTGTAGGATTAATTGAAAAAACTTCTGCAAACTTTTCTACTATTCAGAGTATTTTGAACACCAAATCAAAAATTAATGCAAAGATTAAAAACTCTGATCATTTTGGTTCGTTGGTTTGGGATGGAAAAAACGTAGGGTTTGCTCAATTAATCGATGTACCCCGTTTGGCTTCATTACGAAAAGGCGATTCTATTGTTACTGGTGGAAATTCAGATATTTTTCCAGAGAATATTCCTATTGGAAAAATTGATAAAATTTTTATCGATAAAAAAACCAATTACTATACAATTAATGTTCGATTGTTTAACGACATGACATCAATTGGATATGTATATGTTATTGAAAATAAAAAACGAAAAGAGAAACAACAATTAGAGGTAGAAACAGCAGCACCAAAAAAATAAGTGAACAATAATATTTTAAATAGCATTCGGTTTTTAGTGTTTTTGGCACTACAAATTTTGATTTTCAACAATATCAATTTGTTTGGATATCTAAATCCGTATCCTTATGTGTTGTTCATTTTATTATATCCTGTTAATAGCAACAAATCTGTTTTATTGCTGAGCAGTTTTACCTTAGGGATTTTATTAGATATGTTTGCAAATTCTGATGGTATTCACGCAACTGCATCAGTAATTTTGGCTTACATCAGACCATCATTATTCAAGTTTGCGTTTGGATTAAGTTATGAATATCAAACAGTAAAAATTGCAGACAAAATTTCCCCAGAACGAATTACCTTGCTAATATTAGCTATATTTATTCATCATTTTATTTTATTCTTTTTTGAGTTTTTCAGAATCGATTTGATATTTACTGTACTTTTTAGAACGCTATTGAGTACTTTATTCACTTTTACAATTTCATTACTTATCATCTATTTAATCAAGCCAAATAAACGATGAGAAAAATTGTTTTACCCGCAGTTATTATCGTAAGTTCAATTCTTTTAATTACTAAAATTTTCTATTTACAAGTAATTGATGAAACTTTAAAACTAAAAGCCGAAAACAACGCTATTAAAAAAGTGTTTGATTTTCCAGAGCGTGGCTATATTTATGATAGAAACGGAAAACTATTAGTTGCCAATCAGCCGTCGTATGATATCATGGTGGTTCCGAGAGAGATTAAAGATATTGATACTACCGAATTTTGTAATTTACTTCATATATCAAAAGAATATTTCATCAAAAAACTCGAAAAAGCTAATATTTATAGTCCTATACTTCCTTCTGTTTTTTTATCACAATTGAACAAAGCAGAATATGCTGCATTTCAAGAAAAAGAACGAAAATTTGAAGGTTTTTATACTCAAAAAAGAGCTTTAAGAGATTATCAAGTTAAAGAATGTGCAAACATTTTCGGATTTATAACACAAGTTAATGAAGCTATTATTGATAAAAATCCATATTATAATCCGGGAGATTTAATTGGAAAACAAGGTGTTGAACAAGAATATGAAGAAATTCTTCGTGGTGTTAAAGGTGTAAAATACCTGCTTAGAGACAAACACAATAAAATTATTGGTCCTTATAAAAATAGTGAATTTGACACCATTGCCCAACAGGGTAAAGACTTAACATTAACCATTGACCATGAATTGCAAAAATATGGTACCGAATTAATGATTAACAAAAGAGGTGGAATTGTAGCGATTGAACCTAAATCAGGCGAAATTTTAGCTTTAGTTTCTGCTCCAACATACGATCCTGCACTTTTAGTAGGCAGACAACGTTCAAAAAACTTCACTGCTTTATACAACGATTCAATTTCAAAACCATTGTATGATAGAAGTCTTCAAGCTACATATCCTCCTGGTTCTCCATTTAAAATTATAACCGGTTTAATTGGATTACATGAAGAAGTTATTGACGAACAAAGTACTTTTTATTGTAATGGTGGAGCAAACTTTGGTCGTTTCATGAAATGTCACTGTGGTTTACACACTTTACAATTGAACAATGGAACCTATAAATCGTGTAACAGTTATTTTGGAAACACGTATAAAAGAACAATTGAAAAATATAAAAATTCGTATTACAGTGTAGACAATTGGGCAAACCATGTAAAAAGTTTTGGCTTGGGTCAGTTTTTAGGTACTGATATGCCTATAGGTAGTAAAGGGCTAGTACCAACATCCAAAATGTACAAAAAAATGTACAATGGTGCTCCTATCAGAAGTTCATACATTATTTCGAATTCAATTGGACAAGGAGAAGTTTTAACTTCACCTATTCAGTTAGCAAATATGATGGCAGTTGTTGCAAATCAAGGATATTACTACACGCCTCACATCGTTAAAAAGATAAAAGACCAACCCTTAGACAAAAAATTTACCACAAAACACTATTCAACTATTGACAAACAATATTTTCCGCCAATGATTCAAGGATTGGCAGATGTTTACAATGTTGGTACGGCTTCTTCGTTAAAAGTTGAAGGATTACAAATTTGTGGCAAAACTGGAACAGCAGAAAACAAAATTAGAGTTGCAGGAAAAACCTATCAATTAAAAGATCACTCTATTTTTGTGGCCTTTGCACCAAAAGAAAATCCTACAATTGCAATTGCTGTGTTTATCGAAAATGGATATTGGGGAAGTCGTTGGGCAGGACCAATTGCGACGTTAATGGTTGAAAAATATGTTAATGGAAAAATTACGCGTAAAGACTTAGAAGCAACGATGCTTAACGGAAGTTTGCTTCCGGAATATGAAAAAATAGAGAATATTATTTTTCAACGTTTTCCTGAGCAAAAGAAAGAATCAGACTCATTAAAAAAGACAGAAACAGCAATAGGCGAAGCCAGAAAAGAAGAAGAATCAAATTAAAATGAAGAATCAAAGCATAGGAAATAGTATCGATTGGATTACCATTTTAATCTACATTGCATTAGTAATAATGGGATGGATGACTATTTATTCCGCTTCTTTACCAATAGAAGAGACTTCTATTTTTGATTTATCTCAAATATATGGTCGTCAAATGCTATTTATTGGACTTGCAATACCATTAATTTTTATTGTTTTATTTACAGATGCAAAAATTTATGAACGCCTATCATTTGTTTTTTATGGTATTGGTATAATTTTATTATTGGGCCTTTTCGTTTTTGGGGTGACTAAAAAAGGACAAACCAACTGGTATCAATTTGGTGGTTTTGGTTTTCAACCTTCAGAATTCGTAAAAATCGCTACTGGTTTATTATTAGCAAAATACATCAGTTATTCGCAAATAAATTTTAAATATACCAAACACCAGATTATCGGATTAGCAATTATAGGGCTTCCAGTATTTCTTATCTTATTACAACCCGATGCAGGAAGTGCCATGATTTTTATTTCGCTAATTTTTGTACTAAATAGAGAAGGTTTACCAAGTTGGTATTTTATTTCAGGGATAGTTGCAATTGGCTTATTCTTTGCATCTTTAGTAATTCAACCATTTTATGTAGTTATTGCAATAGCTGTATTTATGGTAATACATTACATATTTAACAGAAAAATTACTCGAAATCCAATTGTTTATGGGTTGTTATTTCTTGTTATGACAGCATTTACATATTCCGTAAGTTATGTTTATGATTCCGTGTTAGAACCTCATCAAAAAGACCGTATTAACGTTCTAATTGGTGACAATGTGGATATGAAGCGTGAAGGCTACAACTTAGACCAATCAATGATTGCAATTGGTTCTGGTGGTTTAACTGGCAAAGGTTATCTAGAAGGCACACAAACAAAAGGTGGTTTTGTTCCGGAACAACACACTGATTACATCTTTACAACCGTTGGTGAAGAATGGGGATTTATTGGAAGTTTTATTGTGATTGTTTTATTTGCAGCTTTATTTCTAAGAATTATTTATTTAGCCGAAAACCAAAAAACAAAATTCAGTAGGGTTTATGGTTATTGTGTAGCAACTTATTTATTTACACACTTTTTTGTAAACATTGCCATGTTGATAAAATTATTCCCAACAATCGGTGTACCTCTACCCTTTTTCTCTTATGGAGGTTCAAGTTTGTGGTCTTTTACAATTTTATTGTTTATTTTTATAAAGCTTGACGCAAATAAAGTAAATGAATGGTAGTTTAAAAACTCCAATCTTTATAGTCACTATTCATTTCTAATTTATTTTCCATTTCGTCTTCTAATTTTGGAAAAAAGTCAATTCCTGTCATTTTTTCAATTACATCTACAGAAGTAACAAATTCATACAAAGGTTTGTTTGAATCCTTGTGCGGCACTAAAAAAGCGACCATTCTTAAACCGTCTTTGGTTAAAAGAATTTTATAAAAGTAATTTGGAACTGAAACATCTTCTTTACCAATAGTTTTTAAATCGTCCGTTAAAACACCACCAGTAATTACATAAATTCCATCATATTTTTCTGCCCAATATCTTGTTTTTTCTTCCAAACGATTCCAAACACCCGAATTAAAATCGTGGTCTTGAGGCGAAATATTAGAAGTGAAAAAAGTTTCTTTATAAGCATTATAACTCGATTTTCTATCACCAGCTGGGCACAAATGACCTTTGTCGTAACCCGATTTTTTATAATTTCTCCAATCAGCAGATTCTGTTTCTACTAACGGATCTTCAATGAAAAAAGGACGTTCATAATTCGCATTCCCTAAATCAAAAGCGTCTAAATAATAAGCAACCCATTCGCTTTGTTCGTGTTCTTCTGAATAAGAAAAAGTATATGCATCTCTTGAATAAACAGCGTTTGTAGTTGAGCTAGGATAAAAGTCAAAATCATTAGAAATCGCAATAGTTGTATTGTTAATTTTCTCTTTTTCAGACTTTTCTTCTGTAACTATTGTAAAATCTCTACACGATAAAATCAAAACTATAATACATACAAAACTTAATCTTTTCATCTTTTGGCTTAGTTTTTGTTACCTTTGTAAAGATAATTTTAAAATCCAAAATCATGAAAATTAAATTTTTAATTTTAGTAGGTTTATTTAGTTTACAAGCCACTTTAGCCCAAGAAACAGTAATTGACAGCGTAAAAGTTCAGCAAGAAAAATTAATTCTTGAACAACAAAAAGCCGAAAAAGAAAGAATTAAGGCAGAAGAAAGACAAATCAAAGAAAGTCAAAAAGCAGAAAAAGAGCGTCAGAGAGAATTAAAAAAGGCTGAAAAAGCTCAAAAAGATGCTGAAAAAGCTCAGAAAAAAGCTGAAAAAGAAGTAAAAAAAGCAGAAAGAGCAATTGCTCAAAGAGAAAAAGCAAAGAAAAATGTTGACAAAGTAAAAGACAAAATTGCCGACAATAAAAAAGACATTGAAAAGGACAAAGAAAAATTTGAAAAGCTAAAAAGAAAAGGAAAATTATCTCCAGATGATGAATTAAAATGGAGAGAGAAAATTCTGAAAAAAGAAAACAAAGCTTTAGAGTTACAAATGGACTTAGAAAAATCTGAAAATAAACTAAGAAAACTAGATTAAATAAAAAATCCCGATTGTATAATCGGGATTTTTTTTAAGCTTATTTTTTGTGTTAATTCATACTTATTTTTTGCGGTAAAGCTTTGCCTCTTGAAGCTAATTTCATTTCAGAAATAATATTTAATGTTTCATCGACATACACGTCTTTTTGCAAATCTTCATGCCAACGCTCACGTTTTTGTTTTAACAAAGTATCTTTTTCAAACAAAGCTACTTCATTTGGCAATGACTGAAATTGTAACTTATTATTATAATCTGAAATTGCTTTGAACTTTTTTATTTTTGTATCTGCAATATCCATTTGCTTTTTAAACTCATTCAAATTTAAGCTAAATACATTTTCATCTTTACGTTCAAAAATCCATTTTGCATTTTCGTCAATTAACTTGAAATTTGGATTAGATTCAATTCTTCTTTTAGAATTTGCAATAATATTTTCGTAGTTAACATTCATTGGATTGTACTTTGCAGGCTCTATTTTGTCCCAAGGCAAAGCACTTTCTTCATCACGCTCACCCATGTCTAAATATGAAAATCTATCTGGAAAAACGATGTCACTTTTAACACCTTCGCGTTGTGTTGATCCTCCGTTAATTCTGTAGAATTTTTGAATAGTAGTTTTTAAAGCTCCCAAATCACCATAAGAACTTCCTCTTACAAACTGATTCAAATCAATTACATTTTGGACTGTTCCTTTACCATACGAATGCTTACTTCCTACTACAATTCCTCTTTTATAATCTTGAATTGCCGCTGCAAAAATTTCTGAAGCCGATGCCGAGAAGTTATTAATCATTACCACAAGTGGTCCATCATATTGAACTTTTTTATCAGGATCAGGTAAAATTTCAGGATTCCTTCCTGGCGCTTTTACTTGAACCACAGGGCCTTCTGGAATAAACAATCCGACCATTTTAACTACAGTTTCTAATGAACCTCCACCGTTATCGCGTAAATCCATTACAATTCCGTCTACATTTTGTTCTTTTAAACGCTCAATTTCGATGGCTACATCTTTAAATGCGTCTCTATTTTGTTTATTTTCAAAACTAATATAGAATTTTGGTAAATATATAATTCCGAATTTTTTCCCATCTTTTTCAACTACTGAAGACTTTGCAAACGTTTCTTCGGTTTCAACCTCATCTCTAATAATCGAAATTACTTTTAATGAACCATCTACTTTTTTTACCGTTAATCTAACTTCGGTTCCTTTTGGTCCTTTAATTTTCTTAACAACATCGTCTAAACGCATTCCTGCAACATCAATTGGTTCTTCTTTTCCTTGTCCGACTTTTAAAATTAAATCGCCTGCTTCTAATTCTTTTCCTCTCCAAGCTGGTCCACCCGAAATTAGTTCAGAAACTTCAACCGCATCATTTTTCTTTTGTAAACGAGCCCCAATTCCTTGGAAAGTTCCGCTCATGCTTACATCAAATTTTTCTTTATCTTCTGGAGAAAAATAGAATGTATGTGGATCAAATCGTTCTACAATTGAATTTAAAAAAATTGAAAACCAATCATTTCTATCCAATTCATCTTGAATAAAATCAAAATATTCATTTAACGATTTTAAAGAATTTTCACGTACTTCCTTCTCAATTTCATCAAATGATTTAGCTTGATAAGCTGCATCTTTTGTTTTTTTGTCTTCTTCTAACGTTTGTTTGTCAGTAATTGAAGAAAGCGCTTGTAGTTTTAATTGTTTTCTCCATCTGTCTGTTAATTCTTTTTTGTTTTTGACATACGGAAGCTTTTCATAATCAACATTAATACTTTCATTAGCATTAAAATCAAAAGGTTTATCTAATATATCCTTGTAAATAGCACGAGATTCTTCCATTCTTTGTAACAAACGCGAATTGGTAAGATTAAAGAAAGTTAAATCTTTATTCTTAATCATATCATCAATTTGAGTTTCATATTTACTGAACTCATCAATATCGCTTTGTAAAAAGAAACGCTTTGTAGGATCAATTCCATCTAAATATTTTGCATAAACTTTCTTAGAAAAATCATCATTAATTTCCACTGGACTATAATGACCTTTTTCTAAAACAAAGGTTAACAATTCTAAAAGTAACTTATCTTTTTCAGGATCTTCCTTTTTTTGATTTGGAATAAAACTCCATAAAACTGCAGACAAAGCAGTTATTAGCAAAATAACCTTATAATTTCTTTTCATAAATTCCACAATTCTTTTCATTAAAAAATTTTCAACTAAATTACACAAAAAATCATGCCACAAGTCTGCAATTTACTATAAATTTTTGTTAAACCTATAAAAATAACAAAACAGAAAAAGGGTTTCGGTTTAAATTAATTAATTTAGCAAAAAATGTTTAAAATGTCAAAACCACTTATACTTGTAACAAACGACGACAGCATTGTAGCGCCCGGAATTAGAGCTTTAATTGAAGTAATGAAAGAAATTGGCGACGTTATAGTGGTTGCTCCAGATAGCCCACAAAGCGCCATGGGACACGCAATTACCATAAACAACACACTAAAACTCGAAAAAGTACATTTGGACAAAGACCTTTCTCAAGAATATAGCTGTAGCGGAACACCTGTTGATTGTGTGAAAATTGCCGTGAATGAAATCTTGAAAAGAAAACCAGATTTATGTGTTTCTGGAATCAATCACGGATCTAATTCTTCTATTAATGTGATTTATTCTGGCACCATGAGTGCTGCTGTGGAAGCCGGAATTGAAGGAATTCCTGCCATTGGATTTTCGTTATTAGATTATAGTTGGGATGCCGATTTTGAACCGATAAAAAGCCATGTCAAGCAAATTGCATTGGGCGTTTTAGAAAAAGGACTACCTGAAGGTGTTATTTTAAACGTAAATTTTCCGAAATTAAGTAAAGAAAATATCAAAGGAATAAAAATTTGTCGCCAAGCAAAAGCCATGTGGCAAGAAGAATTTGACAAAAGAACGAATCCACAAGGAAAAGAATATTATTGGTTAACTGGAAAATTTATCAATTTAGACAAAGGAACGGATACGGATGAATGGGCTTTAGAAAACGGTTACATTTCGATTGTACCAGTGCAATTTGATTTAACAGCACATCATGCGATGCAACAGTTGAATTCTTGGGAATTATAAATTTAGACGATTAGAAAATGAAATATTATATCATAGCAGGAGAAGCTTCGGGCGATTTACATGGTTCTAACCTAATGAAAGCTTTGTATGAAAAAGATCCATCAGCCGAAATTCGTTTTTGGGGTGGCGATTTGATGCAAAATGTGGGTGGAACTTTAGTAAAACACTATCGCGAATTGGCTTTTATGGGATTTATTGAAGTCATAATGAACTTAAAAACCATTTTGAACAACATCAAAATTTGTAAAAAAGACATTGAAGCATTTCAACCTGATGCGATTATTTTTATCGATTATCCTGGATTTAACATGCGCATTGCGACTTGGGCAAAAGAACGCAATATTCCAACCCATTACTACATTTCACCTCAAATTTGGGCTTGGAAGGAAAATCGTATCAAAGCTATTAAACGCGATGTGGATTTTATGTACGTGATTCTTCCGTTTGAAAAAGATTTTTACGAGAAAAAACACCATTTTCCAGTTCATTTTGTGGGACATCCATTAATTGATGCTATTGCAAGTAGAACGGAAGTTTCTGATGAAATCTTTAGAAAAGAAAACCAATTATCAGACAAACCAATTATAGCTTTATTACCAGGAAGTCGCAAGCAAGAAATTTCCAAAATGCTTTCGATTATGCTTTCGGTAGTGAAAGATTTTCCCGATTATCAGTTTGTAATTGCTGGAGCTCCTAGTCAGGAATATGAATTTTACAAAACGTTTTTGACGAATGAAAATGTGAAATTTATTTCGAATAAAACTTACGATTTATTGAGTCATTCTCATGCTGCTTTGGTAACTTCTGGAACTGCAACTTTAGAAACGGCTTTATTTAATATTCCCGAAGTGGTTTGTTATAAAGGAAGTTACATTTCGTATCAAATTGCTAAACGAATTATCACCTTGAAATACATTTCATTGGTGAATTTAATCATGGACAAAGAAGTGGTTAAAGAGTTAATTCAGGAAGAATTGAATACAAAAAACCTAAAAATTGAATTGGAAAAGATTCTAAATTCCGAAAGTCGTGCAGTGTTATTGAACAATTATACCGAATTGAAACAAAAATTAGGAGGAGAAGGTGCAAGCAAAAAGACAGCAGAATTGATTGTGAATACTTTATAAATTTATTTATGAGAAATATTTTAATCTTATTGCATTTATCTTGTTTATTGTTTTTTAACTCACAAAAAAACCAACTTTTAGATAAACAAAACTCGTTTAAAGTTATTGAATTTCGGGCAAATGACATTAAAAAAGGAGTTTATATAATGACTAAAAAACAGTGCCCAAGATGTAAAGAAACAGTACTTTTTTTAAACAAAAATAAAATTACATTTAAAGAATTAAAGTTTGACATAACTGAAGACAGAGCTAAAGTTTGGACTTTGTTAAAACAAGAAAAGAATTTACCGAAAAACATAACTTTTCCAATAATCATAATAAATGGAAAACTCACACATAGCCATGAAAATCTTACTGAATTTTTAAAAACGGTTAAATAATGGAAAAACAAACTTTTTTTAATTTAGAAAAGAGAAATGTTCTATTATAATTCTTTTTTATTATTTTTGAGT
>Ga0209800_10001908_pt1 | contig 19716 bp, 19 predicted proteins | sample Higcelweek8metaG_FD_187174 | JGI IMG/M metagenome (GOLD analysis project Ga0209800, IMG submission 187174) | Freshwater pond sediment microbial communities from the University of Edinburgh, under environmental carbon perturbations - High... | ecosystem: Environmental > Aquatic > Freshwater >...
AGCCGCTCTCCCTGGAGAAGGTGCTGCTCTCCGCCCACAAGGCGCAGGAATTCTCGCAGCTCAAGCAGGAGAACCAGGCCCTGCGCCAGTCCCTGGCCGACCGCGAGGTCCGGCTCACGGGCGAAAGTTCCGCCATCCGCGACCTGAAGGAAATGATCGGCCAGGTGGCCCCCACCGACGCCTGGGTGCTCATCACCGGGGAAAACGGCACCGGAAAGGAGATTGCCGCACGGCTGCTGCACGCCCAAAGCCGCCGCGCCAGCCAGCCGCTGGTGGCCGTGAACTGCGCCGCCATCCCGGAGGAGCTCATCGAAAGCGAGCTCTTCGGCCACGAGAAGGGCGCCTTCACCGGCGCGGACAAGGCCCAGGCCGGCAAGTTCGAGCTGGCCCACAAGGGCACGCTGTTCCTCGACGAGATTGGCGACATGAGCCTGAAAACACAGGCGAAGATTTTGCGCATTCTGCAGGAGCAGCGCTTCGAGCACGTGGGCGGCCGCAAGACCATCGTTGTGGACGTGCGGGTCATAGCCGCCACCAACAAGGACCTTGCGGCGGAGATACGCGCCGGGAACTTCCGCGAGGATTTGTACTACCGCCTCAACGTGTTTCCGCTCACGGTGCCGCCTTTGCGGGTGCGCGCAAGCGACATTCCGCTTTTGATAGAGGACTTCGTGAACCAGCTGGTGCGTCGCGGCGGTTGCAAGCGCGCCAGCTTCAGCCCGCAGGCGCTCGATCTGCTTGCCACCTACCCCTGGCCGGGCAACGTGCGCGAACTGAAAAATCTGGTGGAGCGCATGCTCATCATCATGAACGGACGCGAGGTGACGGCCGACCGCCTGCCGCCGGAGGTGCTGGCCCTGTGCCGGGCGCCAGCGGCGCCGGTTGCGGCTGCGGCCGCGCAGGGCGACACGCGCCCTGAACCCCGCTTCGAACCCTGCGCCGAGGCCGACGACGACGATCTGGCCGACGGACTCATGCCGGAGAGCTTCCCGACCGGGCCGCTGGACCTGAAGGAAGCCCGCGCCGCGTTCGAGGCCAAGTTCCTGGAGGCCAAGCTGCGCGAATTCAGCGGCAATGTCTCCCGCCTGGCCGAGGCCGTGGGCCTGGACAGAAGCTCGCTGTACCGCAAGCTCAAGGGCTACGGGATAATGGCGGAGTAGGAAAATATGAAAAGGCGAGATGTTTACATCACGTATTTGGCCATGGCTTTTCAGCTTTCATTTGAAGAGGCTGAAGAAAAGTTTGAGGCCGCTTGCCTGGCCGCCCCAGGCATACGCGAGAAAACCGACGGCGAGCTGAGCAAAGAAGAAGGGCGGCGTTTGTTGGAGTCGTTGGTCAGCGGTGAGATTGATCTCCCCTGATTTCAAAAAGAAAAAAGGCCGGTGGCTGCAACCCCCCGGCCCCAAGGGTAAACCCCTCGTTTCCCGAAATCCTTCTCCGGGCGCTTACACCCAGTAGATCATGTCGAACTTCTCGAACATGCCTTCCTTCAGCTTGTTCAGCGCGCTCTTGTCCATCTCGCGGATGCGGATGAACACGTCGCGCATGCCGACTTCCGCCGGCTCGCAGGAGGTGAGCAGGCTCATGAGCCGCGCGCCGTTGTCCTTCAGGTAGTCCAGCACGGGCACCATGCCGCCGGGCTGGTTCGGCAGGCGCACGCCAATCTGCACGCCGCCTTCCATGACGCCGGTTATGCGCACCAGCACCTTGAAGATGTCGGAGTCGGTGACGACGCCCACGACCTTGCCGCCCTCGTCCAGCACGGGCATGCCGCCGATGTTGTGCTCAAGCATCAGCGCGGCCGCGCGCTCAACCGTCTCGCCGGTGTGGATGGTCACGACCTTTTTGGTCATGATGTCCTTCAGCTTGATTTCGGAGAGCAGGTAGTACAGCTCGTGCATGTCGAGCGTGGTGGCCTTGGAGGGGGAGGCCTCCTTGATGTCGCGGTCGGACACGAGCCCAAGCAGCATGCCCTTCTCGTCCACCACGGGCAAGCGGCCAATGCCCTTCTCCTTCATGATCTTGGAAGCCTTCATCATGGACATGTCCGGCGTGCCGGAAATGATGTCCTTGGTCATCCAGTTCTCAATGAGCATGCGGTTCCTCCTTGGAGTCTCCGCCTGGGCGACGCCAGCCCGGCGGTGTGCTGCAAATTTCAAGGGATTCTAGCGCAGGCTGGGGGAGTTGGCTAGTGGAAAATTGGCGGAAAGCCGCTGTCTGCGTGGTTCCGAAGGAAATTCGGCGCTGGCCCGGCCGGGCTTTGCTTTACCTTCGGCCCGCCAGGGGATAGCATGCCGGGCATGTTCGTCATCGTGAATGTGGATGATTTGGGCCTGCACCCCGCAGTGCGCCGCGCGGTAGAGGACCTGGCCGCGCTCTCGCGCGTGAGTTCTTCCACGTTGCTGGTGAACGGCCCGGACGCCGCCGCCGCCGCAAGGCTCTCCAGCACCGGGGCCGGGTCGCTGGGCATCGGCGTGCACCTGAACATTCTGCGCGGCCGGCCGGAAAGCCCCGCCCACGAGATTCCCGGATTGGTGCGCCCGGACGGCCTGTTTCTGGGTGACTACACGGCGTTGTTCGGGCGCTATGTTTCCCGCGCGTTCACCCCGCTGGACGTGGAGCGCGAATGGACGCGCCAGGTGGAGCGCGCGCTCGACCTGGGCGTTACGCCCACGCACCTTGATTCCGAGAAGCACATCCACGTCTGGCCCGGGCTTTTCGAGGCCGCCTGCCGTGTGGCCGCCCGGTTCGGCATCGGCTGGGTGCGCAGGCCGGTTGAGCGCGTGGCGCTTTCGCGCTGGGACAAGGGCGCGCTGCGCTGCCGCGTGCTGAACACCTTTGGCCTGGGGCACCAGTTGCCGGGCGCAAGAGGCGTCGGCGTGGCGAAAGGCGCCGTGGCCTGCCCGCAGTGCGTGTTCGGCATAGCCGACCAGGGCGCGGACCTGTTGCCCAGGCGGCTGGCAGGGTATATGAAGCGGGTGCGCCCGGACGTGCTGGAGATTGTGTGCCACCCCGGCGCGCCGCTGCCGGGCGAGCTGGAAGGCGCTGGCCCGCTGCCTGCGGAATATGGCCCCATGCGCATTGCCGGGCAGTGGCGCGCGGAGCGCGACGCCCTGGCCGCGCCCGGCTGGGGCGAGGCGCTGGCCGGTGCCGGCGGCCGGCTGGTGCACTACGGCCAGCTTGACCCCGCCACAAGGAACCTGCGGCCCGGCGCATAAGCGCAAACGCATTTCGATCCCCCCAAGACAAGGACAGCCAATGCAAGAATCCGCAGCCAACGGCCAGCAAGGACAGTACCCCGTGGAGGTGAGCATCGTCACCCCCATGCACAACGAGGAGCTCTGCGTGCGCGAGTTCCACCGCCGCATGAGCGCGGCCCTTGCAGGCATGGGGGTCAGCTACGAAATCATCCTGGTGAACGACGGCAGCACGGACCAGACGCCCGCCATCATCCGCGAGCTTTCCGCCGCCGATCCGAACCTGCTGGGCGTGTTCCTGGCGCGCAACCGCGGCCAGTGCATCGCCATCTATGCCGGGCTCCAGCACTCGCGCGGGCGCTACGTGGTCATCATGGACGGCGACCTGCAACACCCGCCCGAAGAAGTCCCCAGCCTCATCGAAAAGATCCGCGAGGGCTACGACCTGGTCAAGGGCATGCGCCAGAAACGGCAGGAATCCCTGGTGCTGCGGCGCATTCCGAGCCTCGTCGCCAATTACCTCATGCGCGCCACCAGCAAGTGCGACATCCACGACATGGGCGGGCTTTCCTGCATCAAGGGCGAGGTGGCGCGCGGGCTCAAACTGCGCGAGGGCCAGCACAGGCTCATTCCCGCGCTGGTGTACGGCCAGGGAGGGCTGGTGTGCGAGGTGCCCACCAGCGCGCCGCCGCGCTTCGCGGGGAAAAGCCACTACGGCATCGGCCGCAGCGTCGACGTGCTGTTCGATATCGTGCTTTTGTGGTTCCAGAACTCCTACAAGCAGCGGCCGGTGTATCTTTTCGGGCGCATCAGCCTGTGGATGTTCTTTCTGGCCAGCATCGTCATGTGCTGGCTTTTGTACGGCAAGCTTTTCCTGGGCGAGCACATGGGCACCCGGCCGCCGTTTCTTGGCGCGGTGCTGCTCTATCTCTCGTCGCTGGGCTTCATGAGCACCGGGCTTATTCTTGAGGTGCTGGTGAACACCCACGACGCGGTTTCCGGGGCCATGCCCTTCAAGGTGCGCGAGCTGGTCACCAGCCGCGAGCCGAAGCCAGAAGCACAGAACGACAAGTAGCTGCGTTTCAGGCGCGCGCGGGTCTTTCCGGGTGAATCCGGAGGGGCGCCATTTGGCCTGGCCCGGCAGCGCGCAGGCGTTTTCCCCGCGGTCTTGCCGCCGGGCACGCGCCGGCACAGGTGCGGCGGCTTTCTTTTTCTCCCCGAAATGATTGAGAATGAGAGTGTCAGTTGGCGGACGAACCGCGCAGCCGGACGAAATCTGCGTCTTTTGGCCCAGGCCGGACGCGTTCTACGTCCCGGCCGGCGAGGACTCGTCCTGCGGGCTGTTCTCGGCCCGGTTGAGGATGCGGCGCAGGGTGTCCTTGGAGATGCCGAGCTCGCGGCAGGCGGCGTTGCGGTTGCCGCCGTTTCTTTCCACCGCCTGCACTGCGGCGCGGTGGCGGATGTCCTCCATGGTCAGCGCGCCGCTGGCGGCCGGGCCGGGATGCTCGCAGGTGCGCACATCCGCGGGCAGGTGCTCCACCTGGATCAGCCCGCCGGGGCACAGAATGCTGGCGTATTCGAGGATGTTCTCAAGCTCGCGGATGTTGCCGGGAAAGGGGTGCGCCAGAAGCAGGCGCATGGCCTCGGGCGTCAGCCCCTGGATGTCTTTGCCGCCGGCGTATCTGCGGCGCTTGAGCGAATGCTCCACCAAAAGGGAGATGTCGCCCCGGCGCTCGCGTAAGGGGGGCAGGGTCATGCGCACCACGTTCAGGCGGTAGTAGAGGTCTTGGCGGAAGGTGCCCTCGGCCACCATGCGGTCCAGGTCGCGGTTGGTGGCGGCTATGACGCGCACGTCCGCGACCTCCCCCGTGACGCCGCCCAGGGGCTCGAACACGCGCTCCTGCAGCACCCGCAGGATCTTGGCCTGCAAGGGCTGGGGCAGGTCGCCTATTTCGTCGAGCAAAATGGTGCCGCCCTCCGCCAATTGGAAGCGGCCGGGCTTGTCGCGCCGGGCGTCGGTAAAGGCGCCGGCCTTGTAGCCGAACAGTTCCGACTCCATGAGCTGCTCGGGAAGGGCGCCGCAGTTCACGGCCACAAAAGGCCCCTTGTGCCGGGGCGAAAGGTTGTGGATGGCCCGGGCGAAGAACTCCTTGCCCGTGCCCGACTCGCCCAGCAGCAGCACAATGGCCTCGCTTTCGGCCACCTGCGGCAAAATGCGCAGAATTTCCGCAAGGTTCGGGTCGCTGGAGCAGAAGCCCTTGGGCAGCTTCGGGGTTGCGCGTTTGCCCGGCACGACGGAAAGGTCGCGGAAGCTCTCCACCCCGCCGATGACATTGCCGTCCTGGTCCTTCAAGGGCGCGGCAGAAACGCTCACCGGCACCTGCACGCCGTCGGTGCGCTCCACCATCATAATGCGCCCGACGATCTTGCGGTCGTCCTCTATGCAGGCGCGCAGCACGCAATTTTCCGCGCAGCCCTTGGTGCGGAACACCTCCCAGCACTTGCGCCCAACGGCTTTGTCCGGCGCAACGCCTACGATGCCGGCCGCGCTGTTGCTGAAGAAGATGATGTTCCACTCGCGGTCCACGGTGAAAATCCCGTCGGCCACGGAGTCCATGATGAAGGAGCACAGCGAGGTGCAGGGGAACGCTTTGCCGAGTGTATGATGCACTGTGATTTCCCTCGTTTGCCTTGCAGTAATGCCCGCTGGCCCAATTTGCCCCCGCTGCGGACGAAGGTCAAGTGCGCGGACGCAAATTTCGTCCGTTGGATTATGGGCGAAGAGGCTTGTGAGAATAATCACATGGAATGTCACGGGAATTCAAGTTGGCCCAGGAGTTGCTACCAGTGGCCAAACGGGGCGATATTATTGGACGGAAGCACCGTTACGACACAGGCACAAACATTCTGGAGGACTCGTAATGGACCTTAATCTCACCATCACCGGCCGCTGTTGCGATCTGGCTCTGCACCCCGTCTCCCAGACCACCGCTGAGAAGATCCGCGAGGAAGGCCGTGGCATCTATAAGTCCAAGTATCTTGAGTGGTGGCGCAAGGGCAACACCTGCACCTGCGGCATGAAGCTCGGCGACGACTCCATGGTCGAGGTGACCCTGGACGGCATGCAGATGCCTTTCGACCCGGCGCCCATCAAGGATTCCGCCGTGCTGCTGCGCCGCCGCATGTACCTGGACAGCAAGGCCCGTTTCCTGGCCCTCATGGGCTACGACGACGAAGTCTGCTCGCTCACCTGGCACTGGGCCGGCGTGGAAGGCTATGATCCGAAGAAGTTCGAGTTCTTCGTCCACCGCTGGGACCGCCTGCTGCACGAGAACGGCTTCTACATCGTGGACGACGCCCGCTATGACGGCCACTTCGCGTCCGACTACTCCTGGGGCGAGCGTGGCGGCCACAGCATGATCGACCCCGTGGTCATCGACCTGGAAGACGTGCGCCGGGAAATTGCCGGTGGCGAGGTGCGCGTCGCCTAGCTTCTGACCAACCCCTCCCAAGTCCTTGCAGGGCCGCCTGGCGCACACCGCCGGGCGGCCCTTTTTCGTTGCCCGCATGGGGGGCGAGGACGCGCGCCTTCGCCCAGCCTCTTCACAAACGCGCCGAAATCCCGCATGGTGCCAGCACTGAACGCCATTTCTGGAGTGTGATGTGCTGCACAGCGCCTTTGGCCTGCTCTGTCTTGTCTGTTTCGCCTGGCTGATGAGCGAGAACCGCCGCCTGGTGCCCTGGCGGATGATCGCCGCGGGCCTCGGCCTGCAGTTCGCCATCGCGGGGCTTGTGCTCAAGGTGCCATCGTTCAAGGCTGTGTTCATGGGCCTCAACACCCTGGTGCAGGCGGTGGAAACTGCCACCCGCGCGGGCACGGCCTTCGTCTTCGGGTTCGTGGGCGGCGCGCCCGCCCCCTATGTGGTGACGACCCCGGCCAATTCCTTCAGCATGGCCTTCCAGGCGCTGCCCCTGGTCATCGTCATCGGGGCGCTGGCCTCGCTGCTGTTTTACTGGGGCATTTTGCAGCGCGTGGTGCGGCTGTTTTCCCTGCTGCTGCAAAAGACCATGGGCATAGGCGGAGTGCTGGGCGTGGGCGCGGCGGGCACCATCTTCCTCGGCATGATCGAGTCGCCGCTTTTGATCCGGCCCTATCTGGCCCGCATGACCCGCAGCGAGCTCTTCGGCCTCATGGCCACCGGCATGAGCTGCATCGCGGGCACCATGCTCATGCTCTACGCCTCGCTTTTGGGCGCGGTGATTCCCGACGCGCTGGGGCATATCCTCATCGCCTCCATCATCCACGCCCCGGCGGCGCTTCTGGTGGCCTCGCTCATGGTGCCGGAGACCGGCCACCCCACCCTTGGCCATGAGATGCCGAAATCGGCCTCCACCGGCAGCGTGGACGCCCTGTGCCGGGGCACGTGGGAGGGCCTCACGCTGTTTTTGAACATAGTGGCCATGCTCATCGTGTTTGTGGCGGTGGTGAAGCTGGCCAACCTTGGCCTGGCGGTTCTGCCCGAGGTGGCCGGCGCGCCCATGACCCTGGAGCGCGGCCTGGGCGCGGTGCTTGCGCCGGTGGCCTGGCTCATCGGCATTCCCTGGGCCGAGGCCCACGCCGCGGGCGCGCTCATCGGCACCAAGATCATTCTGAACGAACTGCTGGCCTTCATCGACCTGGCGGCCCTGCCGCCGGAGACCTTCAGCGCCACCACGCGGCTTATTCTGGCCTATGCCATGTGCAGCTTCGCCAATTTCGGCAGCCTGGGCATACTCATAGCGGGCATGGGCACCCTCTGCCCGGAGCGCCGGAGCGAGATAACCGGGCTCGGCATGCGCTCCCTCGTGGCCGGGGTCATCGCCTCGCTCATGACAGGCGCCGTGGTGGGCGTCATTTCGCAGATGTAGCAAGGAGGACCAACATGGCGCATATCGAAGTCGACCTCTCGCTTTGCAACAAGGACGGCCTGTGCATCAGCGAATGCCCGGCCTTTTTGTTCACCCGCGGAAAAGGCAAATTCCCCGTGCCCGCGGCCGATGCCGCCGAGCGCTGCATTCTGTGCGGGCACTGCATAGCCGTGTGCACCACGGGGGCCATTTCCCTGGCCGGGCGCAGCGCTGCGGACCTGACGCCCCTGAGCCCGGAGCTGGACATGCCGCCCGAGGCGGCGGAGCAGTTCATGCGCTCGCGTCGCAGCGTGCGCCGCTTCCGCGACAAGCCCGTGGAAAAGGAGCTGGTGCGCCGCATCATCGACACCGCGCGCTACGCCCCCAGCGGCGTGAACACCCAGCCCGTGAACTGGATAGTGGCCGAGGACCCGGACCTGCTGGTGGCCCTGGTGGACCTGACGGCCAAGTCCTTGCGGCGGCTGCCGTATTTTATGCCCTACCTGAACGCCTGGGACAAGGGCATCGACCTGATTCTGCGCAACGCGCCGCAACTGGTGGTGGCCCACGCGCCCAAGGGCGGCATGGACAACACATCCAACTGTGTGGTGGCCCTGGCGCACTTCGACCTGGCGGCGCACGCCGTGGGCGTGGGCACCTGCTGGGCCGGGCTGTTCACCCATGCGGCGGGCCGCAGCAAGGCCATCTCCTCGGCCCTGTGCATACCGGAGAGCCACAAGATTTACGGCGCGCTCATGATGGGCTGGCCCAAGTATGGCTACAAGCGCCTGCCGGAGCGCAGACGCCCGCCCGTGCGCTTTTTGTAATCAACACACACCAAGAAAGGACCACCCATGCGCCGATCCGCCCTTGTTCCATTGCTGCTCGCCACGCTGCTGCTGCCGGCCCTGCCCGCCGTGGCCCAGGTTTCCCCTCCGGCCAAGGCCGCCGCGGCTTCCTTCAAGGAAATGGACGCCAACCGCGACGGCCGCGTGAGCCTGGACGAGGTCATGGCCTGCGCGAAAAAGCGCAGCAGCGCGGTCACGCCCTTTCGCATCAGCGATGTGGACACGGACGGCGACGGCAGGCTGACCCAGGAGGAACTTCGGAAGGCGGGCATCAAGGGGCTGGAGGACCAGGGCACCATCGATGCGCGCGAGTTGGACGCAGTCACCCCGGACGGCTATGTGACCAGCCAGGACCTGGATGAATACTTCCGGCGCAAGCACCGCCAGGCCTTTGCCAAGGCCGATGCGGACAAGGACGGCACGCTGCGGCAGTCGGAGTTCGCGCTGTTCCGCTTCTAGCAGGGAGCGGCGCGCCGCGCCAAAATTTGAAGGCCGCCCCGGTTTCCCGTGGCGGCCTTTTGTCTTGCTGCTGTTTCGGAGAAAGACGCCTGAGCGTCCGTTGCCTTTTCACCTGTGTTGTGTCCCTGGGCGGCGCGTGAGGCGGTGTTCGCCTGCCTGATCCGTGACGTGTGCAGGATCTGGCTTGGTTGCGCCCTCTGCCCGGGCACCGGGTTTTCGGCCTTCTTGCGCCGACGTTTCCACCTCTGCCCTTGCAGATCTGCGCCGGTTCCGGGCGCCCTGGTGGTTGTCTGAAGCGGCCTCCCTCGAAGCTCCTGGGAGGCGTCTTGCGGAAACGGATCAGGTACTTTGGGTCGTTCCCTTCGCCCCTTGCGGGCGACTGGCCCGGTCGCGAACGGACCGATGCGGTTTTTTCAGGGGATCGACCGACCCTCAACCGGCTTATGAAGCTATCTGGTCCATTGGTGTATCCTCCACTGTCAAGTTGAAGGAGATGGCCTATGATTCACAGGTACGCTTTTCCGCCGGGATGTCAATGCCCCGCGAGGGGGAAAATGCAATTTGTTAAAACTCCTGGGGCAGCTCTTTCAACTGGGCCTGGGTGAACACCGGCCCGTCCACGCAGACGAACTTCCCGCCGATGTTGCAGCGGCCGCACAGGCCCACGCCGCACTTCATGCGCCGCTCCAGCGTGGTCACTATCTGCTCGTCCGTGAAGCCGAGCTTGGCCAGCGCCTGGATGGTGAAGCGGATCATGATGGGCGGGCCGCAGGTGACGGCCACGGCGTTCTGCGGGCTGACGCCAAGGTCGGTGAGCACGGCCGGCACCACGCCGGTGCGGTGCGACCACAGCTTGTCCGGGTTGTCCACGGTAAGCTCCACGCGCATGTCGCCCCTGGCGGCCCACTCGGCCAGCTCGCCCTTGAAGCACAGGTGCTCCGGGGTGCGGCCGCCGTAGATGAGCGTGATGGCGCCGTAGTCGGCGCGGTTATCCAGCATGTAGAGCAAAAGGGTGCGCAAGGGGGCCAGCCCCAGGCCGCCGCCCACGAAGATGATGTCCTTGCCCTTCATGCCCTGATGGTCGAAGTGGTTGCCCAGCGGCCCCCGCAGGCCTATGGGGTCGCCCTCGCGCAGGGTGTGCAGGCGGTGGGTCAGCTCGCCCACGCGCATGACGCTGAACTGGAGGTAGTCCATGCGTGTCGGGGGCGAGCAGATGACGAAGGTGCTTTCGCCGGTGCCGAAGACCGAAAGCTGGGCCACCTGCCCCGGCTCGAACCGGAAGGCGCGCATGGCGGCTTCGTCGTTCAGCACCACGCGGAAGGTCTTGATGTCCGGGGTCTCGTCAAAGGTCTCGATGATGGTGGCGAGGCTCGGCATGTAGGGGTTCAGGCTCACGGACGCTCCCCCTTCTCCAGAAGGTCTAGCACGATGCGGCGGATGTCGACGGAGACGGGGCAGGACTTGATGCAGCGCCCGCAGCCCGTGCACGAGAATTCCGGCTGGGCGCCTTCGCCGCCAGGGGCCGGGAATTCGCGCGGGTGGTAGCAGAACTTGTGGCCCACGCGGTTGCGCAGGCGGTGGGCGCGGCTCACGCGCGGATTGTGCCCGCTGCCCTCAAGGGTATACTGCGCGCTCATGCAGGTGTCCCAGGTGCGCAGGCGCTTGCCCTTCATGCCGCTGTTTTCATCGGTGATGTTGAAGCAGGAGCACGTGGGGCACAAATACGTGCACACCCCGCAGGAAAGGCAGCGCGCGCTCTCGTCCATCCAGAAGTCCATGTCGTCGAAGGCTTCCAGAAAGCGTTGGGGGGCCTGGCGCAGGTCTGGCGCTGGGCCTGGCTCGGCCGGTGTGGCGAGCTTTGCGGCCAGCTCCTCCTGTGCGGCGGGGCCGGCCTCGGGCAGGGCGGCTATGAGTTTCTCCCCGGCCCCGGTGAGGGCCTTGGCCGCGTAACCGCCCGCCACGGCGAAGAGCAGCACGTCCGAGCCTTCCTCGGAGGTGGGGCCGCCGCCTGTCCAGTGGCAGAAGCAGGTGTTCTCCATGCGCTCGCAGGCCACGGTGATGAACAGCGTGTTCTTGCGGCGCTTCTCGTAGAGCGGGTCCACCACGCCGCGCTCCAGAAACACGCGGTCGAGCAGCTTGCGGCCGCGGGCGTCGCAGGGGCGCAGGCCCAGCACCACCGTGGGTTCAGAGGGCACCGGCTCGGCCAGGAACACCTCGGTGCGGGTCAGGTCCTCGTGGTCCTTGCGGTAGGTGAAGGAAAGCAGGTTCTCGGTCTGCGGCAGGAGCGCCTCTTTGGGCGAGGCCGTGGGCGGCCGACCCAGGAAGGGGTGCATGTTGTTTGCCCAGGGGCGGTAGACCACGGCCTGTCCCTCGCGCACGGGGGCCAGCAGGCGGTAATCGCGCGCCCAGGCCGCGGCCTGCGCGCTCAGGTTCTCGGTCGCCAGAAAACGCGCTACCATAGCTGCCCCCGGTCCTTGATCTTGTCCTCTTCCATTTGGAAGGTGTGCAGGGGCGGCACGGCCTCCGGGTCGACGCCCGCCTCGTAGTTGAAGACTTCCTTCAGCTCGCGGTTCATCTTGCGCTTCAAGAGCAGGATGGGAATGCCCATGGGGCAGGAGCGCTGGCATTCGCCGCATTCCGTGCAGCGCCCGGCCAGGTGCAGGGCGTGCATGACCTGGAACAGCCATTTTTCCTGCAAGGTGGCCTCGCTGGTGAGCCAGTGGGGGTCGCGGCTGTCGGCCAGGCAGACGTGCTTGCACACGCACAGCGGGCAGGCGTTGCGGCAGGCGTAGCAGCGTATGCAGCGGCTCATCTGCCGTTTCCAGAAGTCGAAGCGCTCCTGCATGCCGAGTTTTTCGAACCCGTCCAGGTCGGCGTAGGTGTCCTCCGCCCCTTGGGGTTCAATCTTCTCGCCGATCATGTGGTCGGCCACGAGGGGGTTGGGGTAGCGGCAGCGCAGGCACTTGTCGGCCAGCACGTCGCGGCGGGGCAGCACCTTTTCGCCCTCGGGCAGCAGCAGGCGCACCTCGCCGCCGGTGAACTCGGCCCCGCGCACCCGGGCTATGTCGACCACGGTGCGCACCTTGGCCAGGTCCAGCACGCCGTCGCAGGGCAGGCCGAAGATGACCAGGTTCTCGCGGTCCACCAGTTTTTCCTGCATCAGCTCCACCACGGAGCGCGAGTCGCAGCCCTTGACCACAAGCCCGATGCGTTTGCCGCGCAGAGCGTAGAGGCTGGTGGCCAGGTTCTGCACGCAGGTGGGGTCGAAAATGAGCCTTCCGGCGTCTTTTTCGTTGCGCACGGTGATGGGCGTGGCGTGCAGCGGGTCGAATCCGCGCGCATAGCCCAGCACAAAGTCGAGCCTGGGCAGCTCCTGCAGCACTGCGGCGCGCAACTCAGCCATGCGGTCGTTCTCAGCCATTGCCGCCCTCCTTGGCACCGGGCTCTGCGCCCATGCCCGCTATGTCGGCCGGGGTGAGCACGGACCCGGCCGGCTTGTCCCAGTCGGGCAGCACCAGCGCGGCGCCGGAGGCCATGTCCGGCTGCGCCAGCGACTGGCCGAGCATGCCCTCAAGCGAGCACAGGGTGCGTGCGGGTTCCATCATTCGCGGCATGGGGCCGAGGTCGTGGATCTTCTCGGTGAATTTGGTGACCATGTCGCGCCAGCGCGAGCCTTCGGACGCGCTGACCCAGACATACTCGAAGCGGCCCTCGTCCACGCCGAGGATGGGCAGAAAGCGCCGCAGCATCTCGAGCCTGCGCCGGGCGTAGAAGTTGCCCTCGGAGTAGTGGCAGTCGCGCGGGTGGCAGCCGGAGACCAGCACGCCGTCGGCCCCGGACAACAGCGCCTTGGCCACGAACATGGGGTCCACCCGGCCGGAGCACGGCACGCGGATGATGCGCAGGTCCGTGGGCTGGGAAAACCGCGCCACGCCCGCCGCATCCGCGCCCCCGTAGGAGCACCAGTTGCAGAGAAAGCCTATGATTCTGAAGTCTCGTCCCATGTCCGGCATAGCGCGTTGACCTCCGCGAGGAGCTGTGAATCGGTGAAGTGCTGGAGCTGGATGGCCCGCACGGGACAGGTGACGGAGCAGATGCCGCACCCCTGGCACACGGTTTCAACCACTTCGGCGCGCTGGCTGCCGTCGCGCAGCTCGCGCATGCGGATGGCGCCGAAGGGGCAGGTGCGTTCGCATTTGCCGCAGCCGATGCAGCGGTTGGCCGCCACAAGGGCGATCTGCGGATCGCTTTCAAGCTTGTCCTTGGACAAAAGGGCCAGAACCTTGCCCGCGGCGGCGCTGGCCTGGGCCACGCTGGCGGGAATGTCCTTGGGCCCCTGGCAGGCCCCGGCCAGATACACGCCCACGGTGTTGGTCTCCACCGGCCTGAGCTTCGGGTGGCTCTCCATGAAAAAGCCATAGGCGTCGTAGGAAATGCGCAGCTTTTCGGCCAGCTCGGGCGCGCCTTTGGCCGCCTCGGCCCCGACGGCCAGCACCACCAGGTCGGCGGCTATCTCCACCTGCCGGCCCAGCAGGGTATCGGCCCCGCGCACCACCAGCTTGCCATTTTGCGGGTAGATTTGCGCCACGCGGCCGCGCACGTACTCCACGCCGTATTCCTCCTGGGCGCGGCGCACGAATTCCTCGTAGCCCTTCCCGTTGGCGCGGATGTCCATGTAGAACACATAGGCCTTGGAGTCGGGGATGTGGTCGCGCGTCAAAATGGCCTGCTTGGCCGTGTACATGCAGCAGAAGTTGGAGCAGTAGGGCCGGTTCAGGCTGCGGTCGCGGCTGCCCACGCAGGCGATGAACACCACGGTCTTGGGCTCGGCGCCGTCGCTGGGGCGCTTGATGTGCCCGGCAGTCGGGCCGGAGGCCGAGAGCATGCGCTCGTACGCCAGGGAGGTGACGACATCGGGATATCTGCCCGCGCCGTACTCGCCGCACTTCTTGTGGTCGAACAGCGAAAGCCCGGTGGCGGCGATGATGGCGCCCACCTTTTCGGTGACGAACTCGTCCTGCATGGCGTAGTCGATGGCGCCCGTGGGGCAGACCTTTTCGCAGGCGCCACACTTGCCCTTGGTCAGGCGGATGCAGTGCTCCGCGTCGATGGAGGCGCGCTTGGGAATGGCCTGCGGAAAGGGGATGTTGATGGCCGTGGTGAAGCTGACGTTCTCGTTGAAGGCGTCGGGCACCTTGCGGCTGGGGCATTTTTCCTGGCAGGCGCCGCAGCCGGTGCATTTGGTCCAGTCCACATACGTTGTGCGCTTGCGGATCTTGACCTCGAAATTGCCCACGTAGCCGGAAACTTCCTCCACCTCGGAGAGGGCGTGCAGGGTGATGCGCGGGTTTTGCCCGGCGTCGACCATTTTCGGCCCCAGCACGCACACGGAGCAGTCCACCGTGGGAAAGGTCTTGTCGAGCTTGCTCATGATGCCGCCGATGGAGCTCCTGCGCTCCACCAGAATCACGTCGAGCCCGCCGTCCGCGCAGTCCAGCGCGGCCTGTATGCCCGCAACGCCGCCGCCCACCACCAGCACGCGCTTCTGCACATCGAAGCTCTTGGGGGTCAGCGGGCGGTCCACGCGCAGTTTCTCAACGGCCATGCGCACCAGGTCCGTGGCCTTCTGGGTGTTGCGCTTGCGGTCGAGTGAAATCCAGGCCACGTGCTCGCGGATGTTGGCCATTTCGAACATGTAGCGATTGAGCCCCCCGCGTTCCACGGCGCGGCGGAAGGTCACCTCGTGCATGCGCGGCGAGCAGGAGGCCACCACCACGCCGTCGAGCTTCAGGTCGCGGATGACCTGCTCGATGGTCTTCTGCCCCGGATCGGAGCAGGCGTACATGTGGTCCGTGGCGTAGACCACGTCCGGAAACTCGCGCGCGGCCGCGGCCACGGCTTCCACGTCCACGGTGGCGGCGATGTTGTTGCCGCAGTGGCAGACCATGACGCCTATGCGCATGGGGCGTCCTCCTGATTGCGCGGCGTGCCGCCGTTTTTCGCATTGGCCTTGGCCTGGCGTTTTGCTTCGGCCTCGGCCGCACGGGCTGCGGCGGCCTCAAGGGCCGGGGCCAGCGGCAGCACCAGCTTGGCCAGGCCAAGGTCCGCGGCGGGCAGGCCCAGGGCCAGGCCCAAAAGCTGCGTGAAATAAGGCACCGGCATGGCGTACTGCGCGCCTGCGGCCGCGTTCACCTGCCCCTGGCGCAGGTCCAGGTTCATCTGGCACAGGGGGCAGGCCACGGCGATGACGTCCGCGCCGCAGTTCTGCGCCATGCCGAGGATGCGCGCGCTAAGCCGCTGCATCATGTCGAGCCGGGGCATGGCAAAGGCCGCGCCGCAGCATTCGGTCTTGAAGGGGAAGGGCACCACTTCCGCCCCGCAGGCGTTGAGCAGCTCGTCCATGGCCACGGGGTTTTCCGGGTCGTCGAAGGCCATGAGCCCGGGCGGGCGGTTCAAAATGCAGCCGTAGTAGCAGGCCACGCGCAGGCCGGTCAGCGGGCGCTTCACCTGGGCGGCCACGCCCTGCGCGCCGACCTTTTCATAGAGCGCCTGCAAGGTGCTTTGCGTGGGCATGGGGCCGGGGGCGGCGCGGCCCAGCAGGCGCTCCACCTCGGCCTTGTAGGCTGCGTCGCAAAGATGGGCATCGGCTGTTTTGAGGGCGGAAAGGCAGCTGGGGCAGGGCGTGGCGACGCAATCTAGGCCCGCGGTTTCGGCCTGGATGAGGTTGCGCGCGGCCAGGGCCCCGGCCAGGTGATGGTCCACCGTGTGGGCGGGGGTGGAGCCGCAGCAGGTCCAGTCCGGCACGTCGACCAGCTCTATGCCGAGCGCCTTGCAGCAGGCCCGGGTGGAGCTGTCGTATTCGGCCGCGGTGCCGCTCTGCGAGCAGCCGGGATAGTAGCCGAGTCTGGCGCTCATTCGTCCTCACTGTTGGTCGTGGCCGGATGATGGGGGGCGGGCCGGTTGCGGAAGCGCTCGAATATGGCGGCCACCTCCGCCTTGCCGTTGCCGCCGGGCGTGTGGGGCAGAAAAGAAAGCTTCCCGCGGGAGAGCATGGCCGGGCCGAGGCCGGCGTCCTGCATGGGCTTGCCGCTCTTGAGGGCGAACACGGCGGCCAGCCCCACCTCGAAAACGCGGCCGTGGCGCGCCACGGAGGTCAAAAATTCGTCGGCGAAAGTCTTGACCAGGCGTTCCGGGGCGTAGCCCGCGCGCCGTGCCATGTGGCGCAGCACGTCCATCACGGTGGCGACCTCGATGTTGTTCGGGCAGCGGGTGGTGCAGGCCTGGCAGGTGGCGCACAGCCACACGCTGCGGCAGGAGAGCGCCGCCTGACGCTGGCCCAGCTGCACAAGGCGCATCACCTGGTGCACGGGGATGTCATAGTCTTGTGTGTAGGCGCAACCGGCGGTGCAGTTGCCGCATTGGTAACAGCTCTTGAGGTCCTGTCCGCTTTCGCGCGCCACCTCGTCCATGAAGGCTTGGTCGCGGTCCAGGGCGAGATCGAGGGTCTGCATGGGCGGCTCCTCCGAATCGGTGTCCGGATTGCAGTGGAGGCAGGGGGGAATCCCGACCAGCTCTCTCAAAGTAGCAGAGGGTATCTTGAAGGGCAAGGGCGCGGGAAGAGCTTTCCCCCTTCCCGCGCCCAGGTCCGTCCTGATCATGTCATGTTCTCGCCAGCGGATGGCGCGGCTGGCCTGATGATCCGGGGCACCAGGGGCCGGGCCACGCGCTGCGACCGGGGGGCAGAAGGCGGGACCGGCCGCGGTAGCGCCACGGGCCGGTCCCCCCCCACAATCATGCTCAGTCTTCGAGGTTCGGTTTGGCGTAAAGCTCCCCGCCGAAGGCGTCGTTGATGACGAGCAGCGGGAAGTCCTTCACGGTCATTTCGCGCACGGCCTCCGGTCCCAGCTCATCAAAGGCGATGACCTTGGAGGCGGTGATGCACTTGGACAAGAGCGCGCCCGCGCCGCCGGTGGCGCCGAAGTACACGGCCTTGTGCTCGCGCATGGCCTCTTTCACGGCGTCGTTGCGTTTGCCCTTGCCGATGCTGGCCTTGAGCCCCAGGCCGATGAGGCGCGGGGCGTAGGCGTCCATGCGGTAGCTGGTGGTTGGCCCGGCCGAGCCGATGGGACGGCCCGGAGGCGCGGGCGAGGGCCCCACGTAGTAGATGCTGGCGCCCTTCAGGTCGAAGGGCAGCTCTTTGCCCTGGTCCAGCAGGTCCACCAGGCGCTTGTGCGCGGCGTCGCGGCCGGAGTAGATGATGCCGTTTAAGAGCACCACGTCGCCCGCGCGCAGCTTCTCAATGTCCGCATCGGTGAGGGGGGTGTTCAGGGAGTAGGTAGGCATCAGAATTCCACCTCCTCGTGCCGGGCGGAGTGGCACTGCACGTTGACGGCCAGCGGCAGGCTGGCGATGTGGCAGGGGGCCACGGCGATCTTGACGCCGAGGCAGGTGTAGCTGCCGCCAAGGCCCATGGGGCCGATGCCCAGCTTGTTCACGGCGGCCAGCAGTTCGGCCTCCATCTCGGCGATCTTGGGGTCCGGGTGGGTGTCGTCGAGCTTTCTGAGCAGCGCCTTCTTGGCGATCTTGGGCGCGAACTCGAAGGTGCCGCCGATGCCGATGCCCAGAATCACGGGCGGGCAGGGGTTGGGGCCGGCCTCGGCAACGCGCTGCACCACGAACTTCTTGATGCCCTCCCAGCCCTGGCTGGGGGCCAGCATGGTCACGCGGCTCATGTTCTCGCTGCCGCCGCCCTTGGCCATGTAGCTTATCTTGAGCTTGTCGCCGGGCACCATGTCGATGTGGATGATGGCCGGGGTGTTGTCGCCGGTGTTCTTGCGCGTCAGCGGGTCGCAGGAGCTTTTGCGCAGGAAGCCGTCCTTGTAGCCCGCCACCATGCCCTCGGTTATGGCCTTGTTTATGCCGCCGGGCACAACCACGTCCTCGCCCATCTCCACGTAGAAGATGGCCAGCCCGCAGTCCTGGCAGAGCGGCAGCTTGGTCTCAAACGCCAGGTCCGCGTTCTCCAGCAATTGGCGGAAGATCTCGCGTCCGGCGTCGGTTGTCTCGCTTTTCAGGCCTTCCTCGAATTTCCTGCGCACATCGTCCGGCAGCTTGGTGTTGGCGCTCACACACATGCGCGCCACGGCCGCAGAGATGTCCGCCGCCTTGATTTCTCTCATGGCGTCTCCTTCACTGTCCTTTTACGTTTACTTCCCGAAGAAGTTCTTGAGCGCGGTTATGCCCATCTTGCGGCGCAAAAAGCCCAGCTGGTCCTGCAGGGGCATGTGCTTGGGGCACACGTCCTCGCAGGCGAGCAGGCCCATGCAGCCGAAGATGCCCATGTCGTTGCCGATGATTTCGTAGTAGTCCTGCTCGGTGCGTTCGTCGCGCGGGTCGACGAGGAACCGGCCCACGCGGTTCAGGCCCGCGGCGCCCAGGAAGTCCGGGCGCAGCCGTGCGGTGCCGCAGGCGGCCACGCAGCAGCCGCACTCCACGCAGCGGTCCAGCTCGTAGATGGCCTCGGCCACCTCGTTCTCCATGCGCTCTTCCTTGGCCGTGGGGTCGAAGACCTTTTTCGTGTGTATCCACGACTCGGTTGCGTCGTACATTTCGCGGAACCAACTGCCGGTGTCGACCGAGAGGTCGCCCACAAGCTGGAACACGGGCAGGGGCAGCAGGGTTATTTCGGAGGGCTGGTCCTTGATTTTGGTGTGGCAGGCCAGGCCCGGGCGGCCGTTAATCACCATGCCGCAAGAGCCGCAGATGCCCGCGCGGCAGCAGAAGTCGAACTGCAGGCTGGGGTCCTGCTCTTCACGGATGCGGTTCAGCGCAATGAAGAGCGTCATGGCGTCCGTTTCCTCCAGCACAAAGCTTTCCATGTGCGGGGTGGACTCCGGGTCCTGCGGATTATACCGGAAGATGTTGAATTTCAGCGATCTGGCCATGATATGCTACCCCTTGGTCTGGGCCGGTGCGTCGGCCTTGATGATCTCGCTCTTGCCATAGCCGCGGTCGCCTGGCGGAATGTGGAATATTTGCGTCGCCGGTTCGTAGTCCAGGGTCGGCAGATCGTCCTTCTCGTTCTTCCAGTAGGCCAGGGTGCGCGTGAGCCAGTCGCGGTCGTTTCTGGCGGTGAAGTCCTCGCGGTTGTGGCTGCCGCGGCTCTCTGTGCGCTTGAGCGCGCCGTAGGCCACCATGAGCGCCATTTTGACCTGGCCCTCGATCTTGAGCGCGCTGGAGAGTTCCGGGTTGACGCCAAGGCCGTTGCTCTTGAGGCCGACCTTGCGCGCGCGGGCCAGAATCTCCTGCAGTTTGGTCACGCATTC
>Ga0209800_10001915_pt1 | contig 19658 bp, 14 predicted proteins | sample Higcelweek8metaG_FD_187174 | JGI IMG/M metagenome (GOLD analysis project Ga0209800, IMG submission 187174) | Freshwater pond sediment microbial communities from the University of Edinburgh, under environmental carbon perturbations - High... | ecosystem: Environmental > Aquatic > Freshwater >...
GAACTATCATAAAAAACCTATCGCTTAAAATCGTGTTCTGTTATCTTGCGATCTATATTGTCTGGGGATCCACATACCTGTTTATTAAAATAAGTGTCGAAACAATGCCAACGTTCTACCTTGTAGGGGGACGTTTTTTTCTTGGCGGATTGTTTTTTTTACTCATTTGCCGGGCAAGCGGCAAACTGAAAAAACTTCCTTCGCCTATTGAACTTTTGTCCACTCTTTTCCTGGGCACCTTCCTTTGTCTCCTTGGCAACGGCTTTGTATCTATGGGAGAGAAATCCGTTGATAGTTATCTCGCGGCTTTAATCGTTTCATCAACCCCATTTGTTGTTGCAATGTTTAATGCTCTGTTCTTCAGACAATTGCCATCAATTTCACACATTTTCGGAATGCTTTTTGGGATAACCGGCGTGGCCCTAATTCTGTATAATGGAAGTTCCCTGTCATTTTCGTTGACACCAGGAACATATATGGTTATCGCCGGACTTTTCTGCTGGGCATTTGCCACAAGTCTGGGGCACAGAATGAAAGTACCGTCGAATAACCTTGTAAATAGCGGCTTCCAGATGTTTTTCGCAGGGGCCATAGGACTTATTATTTCAGCAATTGTCTATCCTCCGGCCCAAACTATCATTCCGTCAATCAGCCTTAAATCATGGATCGGCCTTGCTTATTTGACAGTACCTGGAGCAGCCGCGTTCTACTGCTACTCATATCTTATAAAAAACGAACCGTCCTCAAGAGTGGTCAGCTATGCGATTGTCAACCCTCCCATCGCAGTTCTTCTGGGGATATTGATCGGCCGGGAAAAGCCGGCTCAGTTCCTGTTCTGGGGTCTCCCGCTTATACTGATCGGGCTGATCTTAATGCTGTATGGCAGTAAATTAAAAGAAATATTTTTTAAAAAGCATGATCATTTATAGTTTTTAATTATTTCTATGAGACTTCTATTTTCTAATTAATAAAAAATATTATAAATAAATTTGTGTTATAAATTTAAATTATTCAATATCAGCAACTTATATAACTATTATATTAAATTGGTATGATATCAGTTCTCATTCTATATTAATAAATTCCAAATATTATATTAATCGTTTTATCTGAACTTTTAACAATCAGGAACATGAAATGAAAGAATCTGATGCAGTAGTTGATTATAACAGCCATCAGCTGCTTCTTTATGTTGAAAAAAATAACGGTTCTTATGAACCCATGCAGACAGGATCATTTCTAACCAAAAATTACGTTGATGATTTCTGGGGAAAACGCAAAAAAAATGAAGAATTCCTGTCTAAAAAGCTTGTTGATGGACAAATAAGCCCTCTTGGATATTATATGCTTATGACTGATATAAGCGATGCTGAAGTTGCTGCACGCGCAGGAATCAGCGTAAGACTTGTTCGAAAACATAAGGAAGTAGATTTTTTTAATAAAATAAATATCTCATTATTAAAAAAATATGCAGCAATTTTTAATATCACACTTGGTGAAATGTTTCAGATTCAAATTCCATCAGACAATAATTACACCCTAATTCATGAAAAAACAAATAACCCTTTCGTAACTGCTGTAAAAATTGTTGAGGAGAAAAAATGAGTCTTGTACAATTTAACCATAAAATGACCGCTCACTGTGAAAGCGGTACCCTGACAGCTCTTCTTAACAACAAGGGAATGGATATTACCGAGCCGATGATTTTTGGTATAACAGGAGCTTTTTTCTTTGCATATCTTGATACTTCAAAATTTACATTTCCACAATTTGTCGTTCGTTCAAAACCTGGTGATATGCGCGGCTATGTTGAAAAAAGACTCGGTGTAAAACTTGTAAAGAAATCATTTTCAGATCCGGCTCAGGCATTTGCCTATACAGATGATCTTCTTGCCAAAAACATTGCTCATGCTGTACAGGTTGACATGTTTTATATGGATTATATACCAAAATATATGAAAGCCCATTTTAACGGCCATTTTATTACTGTTGTGGGCAAAGACGGAGATGATTATCTGGTAAGTGACGGCTACTATCCTTCCATTGTCAAACTGCCTAAACAATCGCTGGGAATTGCTCGTTTTGTAAAGGGTGAACTTGCACCTAAAGGATTTACTTTTTATCCTGAATCTGTAAAAGTCAGTTCCGAAATAGACTGGCAGAAAGAAATATATGCGGGAATAAAACAGGTTGTTTTCAATATGACCAAAATACCGATACCTTTTCTTGGTGTCAAAGGTATCAGAAAATTTGCTCACGAAGTTACAAAGTGGCATTCACGTACACGGGACACAGACCATTTAAGCCACGAAATTATGATGATACATGTAGGACTTGAAGAGCGCGGAACCGGAGGTGCAGGTTTTCGTTTCATGTATGCATCATTTCTTCAGGAAGCATCAAAGAAACTCAATAATCCCTCCCTTTCTGAAATGTCAAAAAAAATGATGGAAAACGGGGATATGTGGCGGGAAATCTCTCTTTTTGTAGCACGCATAGGAAAAAACCGGGATTTCAGCACAGAAAAAATGAGAGAGCTTGAAAACCTTATCCTTGCACGGGCAGATTGGGAAGACGCGTTTTTTAAAGAAATAGGTAAAATTGTCAAATAATACAGCTGAAAAGGGAAAGATTACCTCATGGAAGTTTCTGAAGAATTCAAACTCGAGATTAAAAAACTTGTAATTGACACGCTTAAAATACCAGATGTCAAGCCACATGAAATCAGTGATGATGAAAACCTTTTTGAAGGAAGATTGGGAATTGATTCCGTTGATGCACTTGAACTGGTAATGGCATTGCAAAGAAATTATAAAGTACACATTGATGACCAGAATCTTGGCAGAATCATTATAAAATCCATTGATTCAATATCAGAATTCATTGTTAATGAACAGGAAAAATTGAAACAGTAATCCCCTGTTTTTAACTTAAATATCAAAGAACAGACTGTTTCTTATTTTTGTAAATCTTTTTTAATTTGATCCCCCTTTTTAGGGAGATCAAATTGTTCTTTTTATTTTAACTTTACAAAATATATTAATTTACATATTATAATCCTGAAAATTCCTTTCCCTCTATCAAATAGCAACTTGTGATTTATTAAATTAAACTAAAAGTATTATCAAAAAAAGGTAGATAAAATTATAAATTTTGCATTCCGCCCCCTAAATCCACCGCAGGGGGACTTGTAAGATCATGATTTTCATGAAGTCCCACTGCGGGGGATTTAGTTCCCAAGATTAAAGTCAAGTGTAAAACTACACCGACTTTGTTTTTTTTTGATAAAAAGATCATGTGATATGATATTTTTATCAAAGGTTCTTTGAAAATATTTGAATAAGCCAACGTACCTTGTTTTTATTTATATTATTTCACATAGGGCAACATTGGTTTCTGACCTCGTATTTGATGATATTTCATCTTGAGGCTTTTCCTCTGTTGCTCTTTTCTTTCTTTCTCTCTTACTGATTGGCGCTGCAGGATCTCTATCTTGAAATCTTATTAGCTCTTTGCGTTGACGTTTAACCATTTCAAGTTTGTCAATCTGATGTTTTTTTTCTGAATTCTTCTTGTCTATTGATTCATCAAATGCTTTTTTATTTTTCAGCATCCCATAAACAATTCGTGCAATTTTATGCATACACACGCCAATTGCTGCATTATTTTTCATTCCTGTTACTATTTTCTTTTTGTAAAGTGCTCTAATCAGTGGATTATGAACAATTGAAGCCAATGTTACCATGTACAATATTGACCTTGGTTGTATTCTTCCTGATTTACTCATTCGAGATACGCTTTGTCCATCGCCACTCTGTTTGAACACTGGGTGCAATCCCCAAAAGGCAGCCAGCTTTGAGGAATCGTCAAACATTGTTATTGATGGCATATTTATCAATAATCCAATTGCCGACATTATACCCATGCCTTTAAATGATGTTAGCAATTTAATATCAGAGTTATCTGATACAGACGCTTGCAACAAAGATTCAAAGGAACATATTGTTTTGTCAATGTTGTACATTTGATTAACAATTAGTTCGATTGAACTTTTTGTAGCAATATCGTGTCGACTGCCAGTTTCTCTTTTTGCAGACTTTATAAGAGCCTCTGCACGTTCTGCTGACACATACGGAATCGCTGTAAGTTTAGCAACTGTTGCTCTTGCCAATAACTGTCCCGTAGGGTACTTTAGAAGCACTTTGCATGCCCACTGTGGCATTCCTTTACGACAGTATGTTAAAATCGTAGGATTTGCTGTATAAAGAATCGGATGCAAATTGTTATAAAGTTGCTGCCGTTGTTTTTTGACAAGCGTGTATGTGCTCCATGTTGGACGTAAGTGCTCAAATGGATGCACTGGTTCATTGTACCGCAATTTATGCTTATGCGCTATTTGATAGGCTGCAATTGCAAATGCACTAACTCCATCAGTTACTGTGCGCATAAGGCCTGCCTTTATGTACTGAGCAACACCTTTCGGATTTACACGCATACAGTAAAGTGGTAATTTTTTGGTAGCATCCCTCAATGCTGCAAGCCAATTGTTTTCCAAACCTCCAGTACTCTCTACTGCAGCATAGAAAGTAATGGATTCATCCTGTGCATACCAATTAGAAATAAGTGATTTTAAACGTTCGTGCCCATTAGATGTATCATCAAGCCTGAATGACTTTTGAATTATCTTATGTGCAGAGTCTAAGACAACAATGTCCGCATACCCTTTGCTGACATCTATTCCAATAAATTGTTCCGACATAGAAAATCTCCTATGATACTGAACTGTTAGTAAAAGAAACCAGGCAACACCTCATCCTTGTGACTAATCCGAACTCAAAGTTCAAGTTCCCAATCGAGGATGACCTGGTAGAAGGAGGAAACTAAATCACAGGTTCGAAACCTAAGGGGGCTTCCCCCTCATACTACTCAGATCTAATATCATTTAGGTACTTAGCTTATTCAAATATTTCAAAGAACATTAAAGATACAAGGGGGCGAGGTACATACATTACAATTTCATCTGTGTTTTTCAGGATAAATAAACAATAGGCACATTATGCAGGGGCGTATTGCAATACGCCCCTGCATAATGTGCCGCGACATACTCCGAATGGAAATATGTCGCGGTAAAATTTACATGCGATTATTTCGCAAGATGTTCAAGAACAATGCGCAGAATTCTGCGTACCGGTTCTGCAGCTCCCCACAGCAGCTGGTCTCCTACTGTAAAACCTGTAAGATACTGCGGACCGATATTCATTTTGTGAAGACGCCCGACAGGAACTGAGAGTGTGCCGCAGACAGCAGCCGGAGTCAGCTCTTTTAGCGTTGCTTCCTTTGTGTTTGGAATAACCTTTACCCATTCGTGATCAGATGAAATCATTGCTGTGATTTCATCAAGGGGTACATCTTTTGTCAATTTGATTGTCAGGCCCTGACTGTGGCAGCGCATTGAACCTACACGCACGCAGATTCCATCCACCGGAATTGTGGATTTTGTACCAAGAATCTTATTTGTCTCTACAATGCCCTTCCACTCCTCTTTTGTCTGACCATTTTCCCACTGTTTGTCAATCCATGGTATCAGACTTCCTGCAAGCGGCGCACCGAAATTCTCTGTGGGGATTTTTTCTCCGCGAAGTTCCCCTGTTATTATTTTGTCAAGATCAAGCGCGCTGAATGCGGGAGTCTTTCGGGTCTTGATTGAGGCACTTGACAGATAGTCCATCTGGTTGATGAGCTCAATCATGTTTTTTGCTCCTGCCCCTGATGCAGCCTGGTAGGTCATGGATGAAATCCACTCGACAAGATTGCGTCTGAAAAGACCGGCCAGAGCCATGAGCATAAGACTTACTGTGCAGTTTCCGCCGATAAAGTCCCTGACTCCGGATGATAATCCGTTGTCAATAACATCGCGGTTTACAGGATCAAGTACGATAATGCTTGTGTCGCGCATTCTAAGCGATGACGCGGCGTCAATCCAGTAACCTTTGAAACCCGAGGATCTCAGTTTGTCATAAATATCATTTGTATAGTCACCACCCTGACATGAAACGATAATGTCAAGTTTTGAAAGCTCCTCAAGATCCATTGCATCTTTGAGCGCAGGTACATCAATGCCGATTGACGGGCCTTTTTCCCCTGCCTGGGATGTCGAGAAAAAAACCGGTTCAAATCCTGTGAAATCGTTTTCAATGAGCATTCGCTCCATAAGTACAGAACCAACCATACCGCGCCAGCCAACAAATCCTACTCGTGTCATAAAATGCTCCCCCAAAGGCTTATTCTTAGTTATTGCAGATTTTCTTTAAGTGAATGTAAAATAATTAAGTTTTGATTGGAGAGATAATTAAAAGCTGATATAAAGGAAGGAAAAATAAAATTCGTAAAGCAGAAATGAAATACCGGGGGTGAATTTGATACCCCCGGTATGTACTTTTTAAGGATCAGGTACGCATTGAAACCGGACGTCCAAGAATTTCCGCCCAGAGAATTCCTTTTTTCAGCTCTTCAGAAGAGACTGAGAACTCCCTGTCCTCATTTGTTTCATCATCATAAAGCTCCAGTGGCGGCGCGATTGATTTCTCATCAGCCAGTTTTTTCTGCTCAAGCTTCTCAAAAGCAGACTTTATGGCAGCCTGTTCTTCCAAAACTTTTGGATCCATATAATTCTGCTGCTCGACAGGTTCACTATCCCGCTCATATTGTTCAGGTTCCCTTTGTTGTGTCGGAACCCTCTCCTCAGCAGTTTCCTTGTCTCCAAAAATTGTTTCCAGTGTTCTGCGGAGTTCATCACTCATCTGAGATGAATTATCACTCTGCGTCTGCGTATTACCGCCCGATTCATACGGAGTGGGGTTCTCCTGGCGCGGTGCAGGCCGTCCCTGATTACGCCGTTTTTTTGTACTGGCAAAAATAGAGACAAGCACCCATCCGATAAAAATCAGTATTGGTATTATATTATCAAGAATATCCATTTAGTGGCACCTTTTTTTATTGCAGCCAGTTGTCAGCAGGCAGGCTGTCAGCAGAAGATAACGGCTGACTGCCTGATGCTTTTTACTGACTTGCAGCGACTATTATTGAATCGTCTTGTCCTTATCAGCACCTTTTGGTGTGCCCAGAGTTTCTCTCATCTGTGTGTCTGCCATAACATTCTTCATTTTATAATAGTCCATAATTCCCATGTTGCCCTTTTGAAATGCTTCTGCCATTGCAAGCGGGATCTGCGCCTCGGCCTCGACCACTTTTGCACGCATTTCCTGAACGCGGGCTTTCATCTCCTGCTCAGCGGCAATAGCCATTGCACGGCGCTCTTCTGCTTTTGCCTGTGCAATTTTCTTATCTGCTTCAGCACGGTCTGTTTCAAGTGCGGCACCAATGTTTTTTCCAACATCCACATCTGCGATATCAATTGACAGTATTTCAAATGCCGTTCCTGCGTCAAGACCCTTTTCAAGCACACGTTTTGATATTGAATCAGGATTTTCAAGAACCAGTTTGTGAGATGCTGCAGATCCTATGGTTGTAACGATACCTTCACCGACACGTGCCAGAATTGTCTCTTCACCGGCTCCACCGACAAGACGGTCGATATTTGCACGAACTGTAACGCGGGTAAGTGCAGTGAGCTGAATTCCGTCTTTTGCAACTGCTGCAACACGCGGCGTTTCAATAACTTTAGGGTTAACACTCATCTGAACTGCCTCAAGCACATTTCTTCCTGCAAGATCAATTGCAGCAGCACGTTTAAACTGCAGTGGAATATTTGCCTTGTCAGCGGCGATAAGTGCCTGAACAACGCGGGCTACATTTCCGCCTGCAAGAAAATGTGACTCAAGCTCATCTGAAGAAACTGTCACACCGGCTTTTACTGCCATGATTTTTGATTCAACAATAAGTTTTGGCGGGACTTTTCGTAAGCGCATGAAAATGATGTTGAGAAGGCCTACACGTGCGTTTGAAACAAGTGCCTGAAGCCAAAGATTGAGATACGATGCGATAACAATAAGTATTACTACTACGATTACCACCGCAATTACTGTAAGAATCCCTAATACGTTTGAACTCATTTGAGTCACCCTTTCAATTGAAGTTAATATTACTCTGCATCTGTTTTCTTTACAACGATTCTGTTACTGTCAATAGTTATAACAACAACAGGACTTCCTTTATTTATATATTCGCCTCTGCTTACTACATCGTGGCGCCTTCCATCAATAAGCACTGTTCCTGTCGGGTGAAGATCAGTGATTGCCTCGCCCTGTTTATTCTGAAGCTCTATCCATTCCGGAGGCTGACTGACTGTGCCGTCTTTACTTGAGAGAGCTGTCTTAAGGGTCGCCGGTGATGCAGCAAGGAACTTAATTCCTATAAAAAGTACCACCGGGATCAGCATGATATCAAAAATTACAAAAACCAGGCCTGTTGATACGGATACGTTTGTAAAAACCAGGTAGAGTGAGAATCCAAAAATTCCCACTGACAATACACTTAAAATTCCAGCTGACGGGAGAACAAACTCTGCAATAATTACTGCAATTCCTGTCAGTTGAAGAATTATAGGCCATAGCAGCTGACTGATCATGTTGACTCCTGCGTTTTTGTTACAATGATTCTGTTTCCATGAATTGCCAGAATGGTAATGGCACTTTCCTTATTGATAAAATCACCTTCAGTGACAACGTCGTAAAGCTCTCCATTGATAAGCGCTTTACCCGCCGGGCGAAGAATTGTTTCTGCAGTACCTTTATCTCCGGGTGCGATTTTTAAAACTGTATCGGAATTCTCTTTCGCATCACGAAGATCTGCTGTAAGAACTGGGCCGCTGACAACAAGACCAAGTTTAGGAAATATGTAACGGAAAAATACACTTGCGAGTATCACACTTCCAAGAATACTTAAAAATACTTTAAGAACATTTACAGTCATCATTTTCATCTGCCAGGGAAATTCCGGTTTTGGAATGACAAATCCCTGAAAAGAGAGTACAAGTCCGACTGCCATGACAAGTAATCCGGCAACTCCGATCACACCAAATCCCGGTATTACAAATATTTCAACCAGAAAAAGTATAATACCTATGCCTATCAGAAGAAGTTCAGTGTAATCCGCAAGTCCTACGACAAACTGGCTTAGAAAAACAATTGCCAGACAGGTTACACCAATAATGCCAGGGAATCCAAACCCCGGTGTTTTCATTTCCCAATAAAGTGCTGCTAATCCTATCATTATCAGAACCGGAGCAATTGTACCGATAAATCTTACAAACGCTTCAGACCATGTTTCTGAAATTCTTACCACCGGAGAATTCTCATATCCGGATCTTTTGAGCATTTCGTCAACTGACCCCACACTCATCTGAGAGAAACCGAACCTGTTCGCTTCTACATCGTCAATGGTCAGAAGTTCACTGCTGTTGTCAATTGTTTTGGTTGAGAGTATGTTTTTTCTGACTTCAGGTCCGAGTTCTGCAAGTTCTGTTGAGTCAAGGTAGAGAACAGTATCTTTAAAGTGCACTTCCAGAATCGTAAGTCCTTCAGTGACCATTGCTTCTGTAAGCCGCTCAGGATAATTATTGCGTTTTGCAAGAGTACGGAATTTTGCACGTATAGGTGATTGAAACTTCTCGCCGAGCATTTTCGGACCGTTATTATCATATGTTAATGGAGCAACATCACCGATTGTTGTATTATTCTGCATGACAAGTTTCTGACATGACAGAGCAATAAGTGCTCCGGCGGAGATTGCTTTGGTTTTTACATAGCCAATCGTTATTGCGTCCCTGACATTAAGCATTGTATCAACAATCTGGAACGCGGCATCCACCTGACCGCCGAAAGTATCCATTTCGAGAACTATCACCCTGTCGGGATATTTTCTGGCCTCTTTGAGTGCCCGTGTCAGGTATGCTGCCATACCTGCGTCGACTGTACCCGAAATCGGAATTATTACTATTGTCGGTAAAGTATTTTTTTGTGCATCATCTGCGGGTGCTGCCTGGACATAACTATAAAGGGAAAGTACAAACAACAGTAAAAATAGAAATCGTTTTATCATTAATCCTCCAGTTTGCAATTTTTCAAGGGGTCGAGGGGACAGGTCTTTAAAACATGAAACGACTGTTTAATCAGTCCATTTCAAATAATCTCAGTATCTTATCAATATTTTTATATTGTCACGATATGACAAATATTATAACATTATAAATATCATATAATGCTTTGAACATGTCAACACATAGCCGTCTGGAAAGAAAAAAGGTTCCCTTGTTTGACGTTCTGGCTACATAAAACTATTTTTTTAATCTGAAAAACATTTGAATCTTTTGGAGGCGTATGCAATCATTCAGATCTTCTGTCGGATATCCAAACGTGCTGGGTATGATTATGGCTGGCGGTGAAGGTTCCCGTTTACATCCTTTGACTCAGGACCGGGCCAAGCCTGCAGTTTACTTTGGCGGGAAGTACCGGATTGTAGATTTTGTTTTAAACAATTTTATCAATTCAGGGATGTTTAAAATAAAAGTCCTTACTCAATTCAAGTCAGATTCTCTGATTAATCATCTGACTTCAGGATGGAACCTTAACAGGATGCTTGGACATTTCATTGATGCTGTGCCTGCACAGATGCGAACTGGAAAAAAGTGGTATCAGGGCACAGCCGATGCGATTTTTCAGAATGTGAATCTCATTGAAGATGAAAATCCTGACTATGTGGCGGTGTTCGGAGCGGATCATATTTACAAAATGGATATTTCGCAGATGCTCGATTATCATCGTCAGGTTGGTGCTGTGGGCACAATTTCAGCAATTCCCCGTCCGGTCAGACAGGCATCAAGCTTTGGAGTCATTGAAGTTGATGAAAGCGGCCGGATGATAGGCTTTGAAGAAAAACCTAAAAAACCCAAACCAATGCCAAACAATCCGGATATGGCGCTTGTTTCAATGGGTAATTACATTTTTAATAAAAAATTTCTTGTACGTGAACTGTTTGCAGATGCAACTGTGGCCGGTTCATCCCATGATTTTGGAAAAGATCTGATACCTAAAATTTTTAAAGATTACCCGATTTATGTTTATGACTTTTCAAACAATAAAATCCCAGGGGACACTCCTGAACAGAATCTTTACTGGGAAGATGTCGGGACACTCGAAGCTTATTTCAAGGCAAATATGACTTTAAGAGATGTTGTACCTGAAATAAATCTCTACAACGAACGGTGGCCGATCCGCACTGCACCGGCACAATCGCCTCCTGCAAAATTCGTTTTTGATGGTGAAGGGGAGGAGAAGCGAAAAGGTGAAGCTCTTGATTCGATAGTCTCAGGCGGCTGCATCATAAGTGGTGGAAAGGTGATAAGGTCAGTTCTTTCCAGGGGTGTCAGAGTTCACAGTCTTGCAAATGTCGAGGATTCGATAATTTTCCCTGATGTGGAAATCGGCGAGAAAGCCCAGATCCGAAATGCGATAATTGACAGGGGAATCAGAATTGATGCCGGCGACCGCATTGGTTTTAATATCGAGGAGGACAGGAAACGTTTCGCAGTAAGCGAAAGCGGCATAGTTGTAATAGGTCAGCAGACCAAGAATCTTATTGTTGACTGATTTTTGAAATTATAACATTTGCTGTGTTCTGACAATTTTAAAAAAAATACAGCTTGATAATAATCACGGAAAAGCAGATTGCTGAACGATGCTAATTATTAAAATTTAAGATGTTATCGGAAATTCATTGTTGAAACATATTGCAGGTGTTATAATATGTTATGATAAAGAAGTCTGGAAATGCTTGAGATTCTTGCTTTGAAAGCAGCTATTAAATTAAATTATATAAAAGATGAAGAAATTAAAACGATTAAGTTGATGAATTTTATGACAACTCGAACTGAGACACTTTATTTTCGGGATATTAATCGCTACAAGGTTCTTACCGATGAGGAAGAACGCGTACTTGTTGTACGTGTCAAAGATGAGGAACCCGGCGCGATTGACACTCTCATTACAGCAAACCTCCGCTTTGTTGTAAGCGTGGCACGACGTTACCGGGGAAGAGGTTTGAGCTATCTTGAACTTATCAATGAAGGTAATATCGGGCTTTTAAAAGCTGCAAAGCGTTTTGATCTGACCATGAATGTCAAATTTATTTCGTATGCGGTCTGGTGGATCAGGCAGTCAATTCAAAAAGCTCTTTTTGAACAGGCCGGTACAGTAAGAATTCCGCCGAATAAAATTGCACTTATCAACAAATTCAAACAGGCGCTTGAACGCAACTGCGGTGATTACAATATCACAATTGCGGAGAAAGACTTTGAAGGGCACGAGAGCGAAATTGTTGACATAATGGAAAAGCTCAAGGGCGTTTCACTTGACTCCCCTGTGAGTTCAAGCGGCGGTGATGATGATTCTACAAAAACGCTTTCAGATATGCTTGGTGAAGATCCTGATCAGGATGGGGAGAATGAACGCAGAGAACTTGGGTCGGTTCTTGACAGCTGTCTTCAGAATATAACAAGCCGCGAAGAACGGATTCTGCGGATGTATTATGGTCTCAATTTCTCCCGTCAGTTTACACTTGAAGAAATAGGCAAGGAGCTCAAGCTGACTCGCGAACGTGTGAGGCTTATTCGTGACCGCTCTTTGCGCAAACTGCTTCAGAATCCTGCATCCCGTGCAAAGCTGTCGCCGTTTTTTAATGATATCCAGACATGATAATTTTTTGTGTGCATCACCTTGATGCATGCAGATCAAATTAATACTTCCGGTGAAATTCTTCAAAACAATCCGGACATTGTTCCCCAATGATTCAATTGCCGCAATATCAACTATACTTAATAGTATTTATCGCCGTACTGAGCATTATACTCTTTCTGATTACAGGAAGTCTATTGCATCAGTACTCAAGCCGCAAGAGAAGGCAGAGACTTCTTAAAGCAAACAGAGACGGCGGTGCTCTGGGTGAAACACGTGCAAGGAATTATCTTGAAAAGCACGGGTTTACAATAGAAAAAGAGCAGGCTTTCACTGAATGCGAAATGATAGTTGACGGAGAGGCTCAGAAGTTTCAGCTGCGTGCCGATTTCATTGTGTCAAAAAACGGCATGCGTTCCGTAGTTGATGCAAAGAGCGGGGGGGAGAATGTGAATCTTTCATGTGCCGCGACACGCAGGCAGCTTCTTGAATACTTTGTCTGCTATGATGTTGACAGTGTATATGTTTACAATAGTATAGAGGATAAACTTGTAAGTGTTACATTCGCAGCATCAGCACAATCTGAAAAAAAGAGAATCCAGTTTGGTTACATCCTGCTCATATTTCTTATAATCGCGCTTTGCATTGTCGCTGCGCTGCATTTTCTGTAAATAGCTGCGAAAAACAGATGAAAGTTTTTTAAACAACTTCTGGAATATTCGAGAAGATGGAATTGGCTGTCTTTTTTGAAAAAATATAATGTCCCGGGAAAAAGTTAATATTGGGCGGCAGACTGAGGACGGAATTCGTTCCACTGCTCAAACTCTGATCCTAACATGATAATTCACAGATATTTACATTACTTAAGCCGTGCATACTATAATTTCACTTGATTTGGTATCTTTTAACAGGTATTTTAAAAAAGCTACTGGCTTTAAAATGTATTCACTTTTACTGCGTTAGTCTGCGAAGAATTAATTTTCTGAATATTCCAGACACCAGTATTCCAGCCCCGGAAAAATCAGACACCCTACCAGCAGATTGCATGAATTGAATTTGTATGAAATTGACAGTTTTTCTGTCTGTTATTGTGATATTGATTAATGACGGGTCCAGATGTAATTGTTTGTAAAGATTGTTTTTTATATAGGTTTACCCGCAAATGCAGTCTGCGGTGTATAAAGCGCTCTTAACTGTATCTGGTGCAGCAGAGCTCACGATTTTATCAGCATTCTGATATAAAGGAGAGAGAAAATTAATAAAGGATATTTACAGATAGTACTGCTTCTGACAGCCGTATTATCACTTATGTTAAGCTGCGGTAATGAGATAAATCCATATCTGGACATTACACTTGCCAGAGCATCTGTAAAAGACAGAAGTTTTAATGACCTTGATACTGTTCTTATTTTTTCAAGAGAATCACTGTCTGTTCAGGTTTATCTGACTGAGCATATCAGAGATGTCAATATTCATATTGACAATAATCGTCTCTGGAGTAAATCAGATTCGATTCTGGGGCCGGCAGATTTCAAGGGCACAGCAGTTATCTTTCCATTTTCGTTTTATGATACCGGATTTCAGAAAATCGAGGTGAAATCATTTTTGACAAGTGGTGATTCGGTTACAGAATCGTTTTTACTTTATGCAAAATCACCATTATATCAATCGACTGTCAGAGGCGGAGCCGGTGATACTGCCATCTTAAAAACAGCCCCGGTTCCCGATGAAGTAGTATATGTCTGGGAATTTGGTGATGGCACATTTTTGAAAGATTATATGCCTGAATACAAATATCCGGTTAAAACTGCAATTACAAGTTCAATTGGACAGTTATATGTAACTGATCGTAAATACAGATCACCATCAGTCCCGTTTTCCATATCATCCGCTGCAGTTTCACATCAGGAAATAAAATGCGTCAATGATTCAATAAAAGCGGATTCTGTGTTTACAGGAGAATCAGATTTTGTTTTCACTGCTGAGGTAAGCGGCACTGAGTCTCTGAAAAGCGCATCGGTCAATGGATCGCCATTTGATAAAAGTCAGCTTGTCAGCGGTTCTGTTCAGTTAAGCAAGACTTTAAACAGCCTTGACACCTGCAAGGGAGCATATAAAGCAGAAGTTGTAATAAGTGATAATTCCGGAAAAATCATAAGTAAAACATTTTATATTTATTACGTTGCAGATATTACTCCGGATGCCCCTGTAATTAGTGTAAAAATACCTGTTACTGTAAATGATACCGCAAAAACAATCGATTCCCTGCTGAATATGTATGGGTCAATTGTAAAGCATTTACAATATGATTCATTGTATCTGAAATTTAATGTCAATGGAACGGATAATGGCAGCATACTGATTTCTGCAGCCAAGGACGAATGGAATTATTCTTTTAATTTAAAACCGGGTTACAGCATTATAATAATGGAACTTTTCAGTGATAAATCTCTGAGCAGTCCCGTACGATCGAATTCATCAAAGATCGTTATAAAATATACACCTGATTTGCCGGATAATGAAGCTCCTCATATAAATTCAATTAAAATCAATGATGTTGCTGTATCAAATTCAGGAAGTTTTGTCAGCAGTGCAGAAGAGGTTGTATGTAAGATTCTCGCCTCAGATAATAAGAAAGTGACAAAAGTAACTGTCAATAATAAAACTGCTGCTGCAATGTCTGATGGAGTGACTTTTTCTGTCAATCAATTGCTTGTTCATTCAAAAGACAGTACAGTTCTTGTCATATGTGCTCTGGACAGTGCCGGAAATTCAGTCTGTGACACCCTGAAAGGTTTGTACAACAGGTCTCCGCTTATCACTGCTGTTTCAATTCCACCAAGTGTATCAGTTGACATGGCACATGTATTTATTGTAAAGACAAAGGACGATGACAACGACAGACTGCTCTCCACAGTGACGATTTCTCGGACAGGGGCCGATACTGCAGCTGTTGTCTTAACTGTTAAAAATGACAGTGTCATCTGGAAACCTGCGATTAAGGATACTGGTGTTTACAAAGTAAAAGTACGTGTTTCTGATGAATTCTATGCAAGTGATGATTCTGTATTAAATCTGAATGTTGTTCATTCTTCCGGTAAACCAGTTCCTGTAAAATGGCTTACTTCAGAGAGTGATATTGCAGATTCAATAAAAGCAGGATCTGTTCCTTTGTCAATTTTACTCAAGGTTGATTCTCTAACAGGAACAAAACCATTTACCTACACTGTCTGGCTTAAAGATGATTCTCTGAAAATTTATGATGGCAGCAGCCCTCAGTTTTCATGGGCTCCCGAAAGAGGGGACGGCGGCCTGAGATCATTAATGTTCATTGTGACAGATTCTCTGAATTCAAAAGATACAATTAATAAATTGATTACAGTTGTGGCGCAGCCTGCGGCATTGGTCTCTATAGTTGAACGCACACTTTCAGTAATTGAGGACAGTAAAAAAGATACTTTTACAGTCCGCTTAAGCAATCCGCTCAATAATAATCTTGTTGTTCCATATAAAATTGAGTATTCGTCAGCAGTTTCAGCTGACATTGCGGCAAGTTTTATCAGGAGTGTCACATTTATTGCCGGGGACAGTCTGGTTAAAATTCCGGTAAAACTGGTTGATGATACAATTGCTGAAACTGATGAATTGTTTACTATTACACTACCGGCATTACCGGCGTTGTCAGATAAAGACAGTGTTGCAATTGACAACAGTAAATCATCAGTTGGCATTACGATAAAAGATGATGATCGTGTAGGATATGGTTTTGCAGTTTCCGCGGCAAGTGCATCTGAAAACATTTCAGAGTTTAATGCAGTTGTAAAGTTAGACCGGGAATTCAGCTCTGAGCTTATATTAACCTATTCACTGGACATATTGAAATCTACTGCAGATGTTAATGATTTCAAGTTTGCAAATAATACACATACACTTACCTTCAGCCCCGGTCAGACAAGTGCAGAGTTCATATTCAGCATCATTGATGACACATTGACAGAATTGGATGAAGTGCTTGCCTTCAATCTGAAGACGGATAATTCTCTTGCCATTGCAGGTAAAAACCCGACACTGCAGTATACAATTATTAATGATGACAGTTCAGACTCTCAGCCAAGAATTGTCGGTGTAATGATGGAACCTAATGCGGGTCTTACGATTCCAGAAGAATATCAGGGACTGGCACCTGTAATTGTATTGGAAGAGGCATTAAGTAAACCTCTTACTGTTACAATAAAGGCAACAGCCGCCTCAACCGCAACCCCCGGCCAGGATTATACAATTTCATCAGAGAATATTCTTATACCTGCCGGTACGACTCAGGTTTCCATTGGTTTTAAAACAATAAATGATATTTATAAAGAAAATACAGAATCTGCAGTATTTGAAATTACAGGCGTGTCTGATAATTCTATAGCAGCTGTAAATCCTGATAGAAAAAGCTGTACCATGACTATTACATCAAGTGACTGATTGTATTCCATGAAGCAGACAATAATAAAGTTAAAGATCTTTTAAATGAAATATAAGGTTTTTTTCATGATTTACTCTGCTGAGCTTAACGTCACGCTGTGAAGATACCTGATCTGAAGACATTTTATTTGATATTAATGCCGGGTTACAATGTATACGTCTTGTGTACGAAAATTGTGGGCCTATATTACAATAAAAAGAATATGATGATCATTTTTTGTATTTTGTGCATATAAAGGTATATTTTTTAATCTTGAGAATGCAATAGAATATCAGATAATCCTTTTAATTGCATAAAATTTTAAATGTTTCAAAGGGGTGGATTGTGAAAATCAAGCATTTATTCTTACTGCTTTTTTTGGTTGGTTACGCTATGGCAGCAGGCACTGATGAGTACAGGATCACCGGAAAAGTAACAAAAAAAGGCGGGGGGGCGCTTGAAGGTGTTACTGTATTACTTAAAAATAAAAATGTTTCTGCAGTCACCAAAGCAGATGGGGCATTCGAATTGACTGCGCCGGTTGCAATACGGATGAAAGCTACACAGACGCAGACATTATCATTTGAATTTCATGGGAACACTGTAAAATTTTCACCGATGGAAGGAATGCTGAACGGAAATGTTTCTATTCTTTCCGGAAATGGAAGAAGAATTGCATCAATCGATTTTTCCGATTTAAATCCAATGACTGATCAGATCACACTTCCACAACTTGCATCAGGTCTGAATATTGTTCGGATGACCATTAATAATACGGTACATACATGTAATGTTATCCGTGTGGGAAACGAACTCCATTTTGTCAATAAAAATAATATTTCAAGATCTGATGATGGTTTTTCTCTGGCCAGACAAGCAGCGGCTTCAGCAGCGGTTGATACACTTGTAGCTACAAAAACAGGATTACAGACGTCTGCAACCCCAATCGAATCGTATACTCTCAGCGATGTCAAGATCGAGATGGACAGCAGCGGCGGGACAACTGGAGATATTGCCTGGGGCAAGGTGGAAAATCCTACAATCGGCTGCAAAATCGGTACTCTGCCGGAATTCAGTGCACTCAAGGCTAATTCCAAACTTCCTGATCCATTCATGAAGCTTGACAACACCAGAATCAAGGATAAAAGTGAGTGGGCGTGTCAGAGGGAACTGATCCTTCAGCAGCTGTTCAAGTATGTCTTTGGCGACAAGCCGATTCCAGTCAAAGGTTCTGTCACGGGCACAGTGACGAGCAGCAAGATTACTGTAAACGTCAGTGAAAGTGGAAAAAGCTGTTCATTCAGTGCCACGGTAAGCATGAACGGCGCGACTGCACCTGCTCCTGCAATTATAATCTATGACGGCGGTATGGGGAGCTCACTGCCGATCCCAAGCGGCGTTGCAAAGATTACTTTAAGCGCCATTGAGGGAACTGGTGGCAGCGGTGCCAAGACAGGTCCGTTTTACACTTTTTATGGTTCCAATCACGCCGCTGGTTATCTAATAGCTCAGGCCTGGCAGGTCAGTCGTATCATAGATCTTCTGGAACAGAATCCGGACGTAATCGATCCGTTCAAAATCGGTTTGACCGGATGTTCACGTAATGGTAAAGGTGCCTTTATCGGTGGTGTTCTCGATAACCGTGTAGCGCTGACCATTCCATGCGAGTCAGGTATCGGCGGCACAGTGGGTCTGCGCCTTGTTGAGCAGCTGGATGCCAGTGGTGAGTGGCCGTATCATGCTATCAGTTATGTTCGCTGGTTCTCTGAAGTGGCACTCGGTAAATTCACTTCAGGTAACAGTGCCAGCGCTGACAACACAGACAAGCTGCCTGTTGACATGCACGAGGCTATGGCTCTGATCGCACCGCGGGCACTTTACATAGTGGATAACCCGAGCGGAACCTATGCAGGATTGGATAAAAGTTCTGCATGGGTGACAGCATCTGTTGGTAAGAAAATTTTTGAAGCACTCGGAGTTAATGATAATTTCGCTTATCAGGGCGCCTCTGGTGATCACTGCACATGGCGCACCCAGTATAATGCCTCACTGACCGCTATGATTGAAAAATTCCTGAAAGGTAAAACATCTACCGCCACAGGAACTGTAGGCACTGACTTTGGAAGCAAGCCTGATGCTGCAAAGTATTATGACTGGACTGTTCCCACTCTTGGTGGCAATCTATAACGCTGGATTGAAACAGATCTATCCAGGTTGAGGTTGACAAAAAGGTATTTGGAAATCCCCTTCAGACGGGGATTTCCAAATTGTCAAAAACGATTGTTGCAGCATTAAACCTAAAAGTCGCAGTTAAAGTTTGTAAACGCATCAATCCTCGCCCCCTAAATCCCCCGCAGGGGGACTTCATGAAAATCATGATCTTACAAGCCACCTGCGGGGGATTTAGTTCCCAAGATTAAAGTCAAGTGTAAAACTACACCGACTTTGTTTTTTTTTGATAAAAAGATCATGTGATATGATATTTTTATCAAAGGTTCTTTGAAAATATTTGAATAAGC
>Ga0209800_10001924_pt1 | contig 19607 bp, 19 predicted proteins | sample Higcelweek8metaG_FD_187174 | JGI IMG/M metagenome (GOLD analysis project Ga0209800, IMG submission 187174) | Freshwater pond sediment microbial communities from the University of Edinburgh, under environmental carbon perturbations - High... | ecosystem: Environmental > Aquatic > Freshwater >...
GAGCGGCCTTGGGCGATCTTGAGCATGCCCGCCAAGCCACGGTCCAGGCGCACATGGAGACCATCCACAAGCTCTCGGCGGCAGCCGAATACAAGGACGAGGACACGGGAAGCCACATCATGCGCATGAGCCACTATTGCGCCCTCATCGCCGAGGCTCATGGCTTGTCCGGAGACGATGTTGATCTCATTCTGAACAGCAGTCCCATGCACGATATCGGCAAGATGGGCATCCCGGACGCAATCCTTCTCAAACCAGGCAAACTGGACGAGGCGGAGTGGGAGATCATGCGCCGGCATACGCTCATCGGCGCCACAATTTTGAGCGGCGGTTCCTCGAAATATCTGGAGACCGGTTCCGAAATCGCCCTTTCGCATCACGAAAAATGGGATGGTTCTGGCTATCCTCGCGGCCTGTCGGGAACGGATATTCCGCTTTCGGGTCGAATCTGCGCCGTGGCGGATGTGTTCGATGCCCTGACGTCCAAGCGTCCTTACAAAAACGCCCTGAGCAACGAACGCTCCCTGGAGATAATGGCCGCCGGGCGGGGGACCCATTTCGACCCGGAGCTCTACGATCTGTTCCTCGCGAACTTTGACCAGGTCCTTGAAATTCAGGATAAATTCAAAGAAGATTAAACGCTTCGGCCAGCACCTCTCATCAGTCCCCGGGGCCGTTTACGGTCGTCTCTTCATGTAATTTATAAAAACTCTAGACATTCCCTTGCGCCTACCGTATGCAAAAGAAAATCGTTGCAGGCAGGCCATGGGTTATGTGCGTCTTTTCGCTCATCATCCAGGCGGGGAGGGGTGCTGGCATGGGCAACGCCGACTGGTCCCTGGACCTTTTGGAGCACGATCTGGCCGAGGGCTTTGCCCTTCTGGGACGAGCCGAACGCGCCGGCGGGCTTGGCTCAGGGGAGTCGCAGGCCCTGGCGGATGGGGTTCTTCGCTGCATGAACGGCGCGCTTATGAAGGTTTCCGAAAGCTTGGAAGCACAGGCGCGTCTGCGCCAGGAACTGGCCGTTGTCCGCACCGAGCTTCATCAGACGCAAGCCGCCCATACCGCGCGCATGCAGAGCCTGGAGACGGAAATCGCGGCATTGCGCCAAGCGTTGCAGCAAGAGCGCGATAAAAGCGATTTTGCTCCACGGCGGAGCGGTTCCCCGCGCATTCTCCCTCAGAGGAGCTTTTAAGCCGTCCTCTCGTGCTCCGCTCGCAGCAAGGTTCTTTTCTTGGCGTTACGGACCGTCAGGGCCAAGCCCTGAGCCTTGCCGGCTTTTTGCGGCTGGTCGAGGGCGGTTCAGCCGTGGCCTGCCGCGTCGTGGCCACGTGCTGGGAGCCCTGTTCCGGCGGATGGTGTCTGACTGTATCCATCATGGGGCCGCAGCCGCGGGCGTATGTTTTGGAAACGCGTTCCCTGCGCACGCCGAGCGGCAACTGGGTGACGCTTTTGTCCGGGATGCAGGTTGATGGCCGCGATGTGCCGCAAGATTTCGTTGTGCAGATGTTCCGGCAGCTGCGCGAAGGTTTTCAGGAATAAGAGGATTTGCTCTAGATTTACTCTTGATAGATGCCGTCCACATGCGATAGGGGAAATACATCTCCCGCGAGTTTATTCGGAGGAGCAGACATGCCGCAAGTCGCCGCCAGGATCAGCACCGACCACGAAAAGTGGCTCAAGGACTTTTTCAAGACCAAGAGTGCAGGTGCAGAATTCATCCTCCCCTGGGCTGTGGATGTTTTTTTCAAGATGATCCGGGGCGTGTCCGTGGAGTTCACCACGGCGGAGCTCAAGACCATCCTTGAGTCGCACCGCGATGTCCGCCTGCTGCCTAACCAGTCCAAACAGGCGTATCTCATGCTCCGCGTGGAGAGCGCCTGCGACGAGCACGAGGCGCACATCATGCACGGCGCCAGCCGCAGCAATCTTGAAATCAAGCTGCGACGCCTGAACGACCTGCAGGCCACAGCGCTCATGATTTGGGCCACGGCTTACTGGACCAGCAAAGCCTGGAGCGGCGTTTCCCTTGAAGACTATGTGAAGCTGACCTGCACGGGCAGCTAGCCTGCCTGGGCGGCTCCCCCCATGCACATCCGAATCCGGTCCGGGCGGCGCGGGTTGTCTACCCGCGCCGGACGCACGCGCTTGGCCGCACAGGCTCTGAGGTAAAATCCCCATGCAAGCAAGCCCAACCATCCTGACCATTGCCGGGTCCGATTCCGGCGGTGGCGCCGGCATTCAGGCCGATCTCAAGACCATCGCCATGCTTGGCGGTTTCGGCGCCTCGGTCATCACCGCGCTTACGGCCCAGAACACCATCGCGGTCACCGGAATCCATCCGGTGCCACCCGAGTTCGTGGTCCAGCAGTACGAAACCGTCGCCAGCGATTTGCGCGTGCGCGCCGCCAAGACCGGCATGCTGTTCTCCGGAGAAATCATCAAGGCCCTTGCGGAGCCTTTGTCACGCCGCGATTTTCCTCTGGTCATCGACCCCGTGTGCGTGGCCCAATCGGGCGCACGCCTGCTTGAAGCGTCGGCCGTCACCGAGATGGTGCGCCATCTGTTCCCGCAGGCCGATCTGGTGACGCCGAATATTCCCGAGGCAGAGCTCTTTACCGGGCTCAAGATCAAAAACGCCCAGGACATCTGCGAAGCTGCGGCGCGTTTGCTTGCCATGGGGCCCAAGGCCGTGCTCATCAAGGGCGGGCACATGGATTCCCCCGCTGCCACGGACTGGTACGCGACGCCGGGACAGAAGCCTTTGCCGCTTATGCAGACCCGCGTTGACACAAAGAACCTTCATGGCACCGGCTGCGCGCTTTCCGCCGCCATTGCCGCGCATTTGGGCCTGGGGTTTGATATGCTCACCAGCGTGCGCAAGGCACAGGCTTTTCTGCATGCGGCCCTGCGCGCAAGCTATTCCGTCGGCGTCGGCGGCGGTTCGCCAAACCATGCCGTGCCGCTTTTGAAGGAGCAGGCCAGGCTCGGGCTTTTGGATGAGCTGGCCGAGGCGGGCAGGGCGCTTGCGCAGCTGCCGCAGTTCGCCAAACTCATCCCCGAGGTGCGTTCCAATCTTGTGCTGGCCTTGCCTTTTGCCGGTGCCGCCCAGGATATTGCCGCCTTCAGCGGCCGCATCACCTGCACCCGTCGCGGCGAGGTCATCTTGGCGGGCGGGCCGGAATTCGGCGCATCCTCGCACATGGCCCGCGTGCTGCTGGCTGCGCGCAAGTACAACCCTCGGCTGTCCTGTGCGCTGAACATCCTTTGCGACGAGAAGACCCTGGCCGCGTTGAAGCGCACGAGCTTCACCACTGCGAGCTTTGACCGCGCTGATGAGCCGGCTGACGGACTGGGGCATGAGGGCGGCACCATGGATTGGGGCACCCAGGCCGCGCTGGAGGCCTCGAGCGCGCCGCGCAACGTGGATGCCGTTGTCGACCTTGGGGGCATGGGCAAGGAGCCCATGATCCGCATCTTGGCCCAGACTCCCGCCGACCTTTTGATCAAGGTGCGGCGCATCCTCGATCTTTTGTAAGAAGCTTCCGTAAGCTGAGGCGGCAAGCCGGAACCGGCATGGCTGCTGGTTGACAGTTCGCCGCCCCCCGCTTATCTAACAGGACTTTTGACAGCGCCAGCGGCAGTTTTTCAGGCGCTTATGGCGAATCAAGACGCGAGAGTGGCGGAATTGGTAGACGCACTGGACTTAGGATCCAGCGGCCGCGTCCGTGGGAGTTCGAGTCTCCCCTCTCGCACCACGAAACGACAACGCGACCCGCGCTCGACCGCGGGCTGACATCTTCAGGAGGACGGCAAGTCAATGGATTACAAGGTCGAAGAACTCTCTCCGGTCAAACGCAAAGTCAACATCACCGTGCCCGTGGACGAAGTCAACGCGGCCCTCACCGCCGCTGTGGCCCTGTACCGCCACCGCTACGAGATCAAGGGCTTCCGCCGCGGCAAGGCGCCTTCCTCCGTGGTCGAGGGCAAGTACCGCACACAGATTTACTCCGAGGCCACCACCGACCTGGTGAACTACCAGATCAACGAGGCTCTCTCCACACTCGGCATCATGCCCCTGTCCCGCATCGACATGGACGGCAAGGAGCTGGTTCGTGATGAGGAGTTCAACTATTCCATCAGCTTTGAGGTCGCTCCTGACTTCACTCTGCCGAATTACGACGGCCTCGCTGTTGAGGTTGAGCGCGCCGAGGTGAAGGAAGATGAAGTGCGCGAGGTTGAGAACCGCATTCTGAGCAACGCTGCCACCGTGAAGCCCATCACCGAAGTGCGCGCGGCCAAGGATGGCGACATCGTGGTCATCACCTTTGGCGCATACAAGGGCGAGGAAGTCTTCCAGGGCATTCAGGCCGAGAACTTCGAGTTGACCTTGGGCGACCGTCAGGCCCTGCCCGAATTCGAGGCCATGCTGAAGACCCTCAAGACCGGCGAGAAGGGCGAGTGTGAAATCACCTTCCCCGAGGACTTCATCAATCCCGCCATGGCTGGCCACACTCTGGTCATGCGCGCCACCCTGCACTCCATCAAGGAAAAGACCCTGCCCGAGCTCACCGATGAGGTGGCCAAGCGCGCTGGCGGGTTCGACTCCGTGGAGAAGATGCGCGAAGCCATCAAGCAGTCCTACATGCAGAGCCGCGAGCAGTTGAACCGCTCCGTGGCGCAGAAGAAGCTTCTGGACCAGATGATGGTTCATGTTGACTTCCCGCTGCCTCCCAGCATGGTCGAAAACCGCATCGACCGTCTGCTGGCCGACCTTGAGCAGCGCCTGGATCGCCAGGGCAAGAGCCTGGCCGCGCTGAACAAGACCCCGGAAGAGCTCCGCGAGAGCCACCGCTCCCAGGCCGAAGAGGCCGTGCGCAGCGAAATTCTGCTCTTGGCCGTGGCCAAGAAGGAGAACCTCGAGGTCAATCCTGAGGAGATCGACGCCGCTCTGACCCAGGTTGCCCGCCAGCATGGCCAGGACCTGATGAGCGTGAAGCAGTACTACGAAGAAAATAACCTCATCTTCCCCTTGAAGGATCGCCTGATGGCCGACAAGGCCATTGAGCTGATTTACGCCCGCGCCGCCAAGACCGAGATTGATCCGATCCCGGTCGCCGACAAGGACGGAGAGAAGAAGGAAGCTGCGCCCGCGAAACCTAAGAAGCCCCGCGCCAAGGCTCCCAAAGCCGAGGCGGCCAAGGAGTAGCCTTGGCTGATTCCTGTCTCTTGATTGCTGATTGACATGGCGCGGCGGCCGGCACAAGCTCCGGTCGCCGCGCCATGATTTTAAGGGCGCGAAGTCTTTTCCCGCCGCTTGGCCGCGGGCATATTGACGGACGCGAACTTGCCCTTATTTCTGATGGACGGCATATGGTTTCAGGCAAAACCTGCCGATGAGTCTCGCGCAGTCAACACGATAAGGACGCGCCAAGGCGCGCGTCCGCCCCAAGGAGTCGCCCATGCCCGCTGTGCCTATTGTCATTGAAACCACTGGCCGCACTGAGCGCGCCTATGACATTTATTCCCGTCTGCTTAAAGACCGCATCATTCTTCTCGGCAGCGCCATTGACGATCATGTGGCGAGCCTTATTTGCGCCCAGTTGCTGTTCCTGGAATCCGAGGACCCGGAGAAAGAAATCTACATGTACATCAATTCCCCTGGCGGCGTCGTCACTGCGGGAATGGCCATCTATGACACCATGCAGTACATTGCGCCGCCCGTCGCCACCTTGTGCATGGGGCAGGCCGCCAGCATGGCTTCCCTGCTTTTGTGCGCGGGCGAGAAAGGCCTGCGCTACGCCCTGCCGCACAGCCGCATTCTGATCCACCAGCCCTTGGGCGGCGCCCAGGGCCAGGCCTCGGACATCGGCATCCAGGCGCGGGAGATTCTGCGCATGCGCGAGGAACTGAACGGCATTTTGGCCGGCCATACAGGGCAGAGCGTCGAGCGTATTGAGAAAGATACGGACCGCGACTACTTCATGACGGCCAAAGAGGCCCTGGACTACGGCATCATCGACACCATCATGGTCAAGCGCGGCGACGCGGAAAAGAAGGCGTAGGATACGATCATGAACAGGAAAAAGACCGGTTCGCCCACTGACCTTGCCTGCTCCTTTTGCGGCAAGAGCCAGGTTGACGTGCAGCGGCTCATCGCCGGGCCCGATGTCTATATTTGCGACGAGTGCGTGGGCCTGTGCAACGACATCATCGCCCAGGAGCATGTCAGCGAATCCGCGGGCGACGTGCGCCTGCTGCCCCCGCAGGAGATCAAGGCGCTGCTCGACCAGTACGTCATCGGGCAGACCAACGCCAAGAAGATCCTCTCGGTCGCGGTGCACAACCACTACAAGCGCGTTTTCTATGCACAGAACAACAAAGACGACGTGGAGATCGACAAGAGCAACATCCTCTTGATCGGCCCCACTGGGTCCGGAAAAACCTTGCTGGCGCAGACTCTTGCGCGCATCCTCAAGGTGCCTTTCGCTATCGCGGACGCCACCACCCTCACTGAGGCCGGGTACGTTGGCGAGGACGTCGAGAACATCCTTGTGGCGCTCTTGCAGAACGCCGACTACGACATTGACGCGGCCAGCCGCGGCATCATCTACATCGACGAGATCGACAAGATTGCGCGCAAGGGCGACAGCCCGTCCATCACCCGCGACGTTTCGGGCGAGGGCGTGCAGCAGGCCCTGCTCAAGATCATCGAGGGCACCGAAGCCAATATTCCTCCCAAGGGCGGCCGCAAGCACCCGCAGCAGGAATTCATCCGCATGAACACCTCGAACATCCTGTTCATTTTGGGCGGCGCGTTCATCGGGCTCGACAAGATGATCCAGCAGCGCATGCAGGGCACGAGCATGGGCTTCGGCGGCAAGGTGGAGAGCAAGAAGGATTTGGCCGTGGGTGAGATGCTCGCCTTGAGCCAGCCCAACGACCTCATCAAGTTCGGCCTCATCCCCGAGTTTGTCGGCCGCATTCCCATCGTCACCGCTTTGGACGAACTGACCAGCGAAGACTTGGTGCGCATTCTCACCGAGCCCAAGAACGCTTTGGTGAAGCAGTACCAGAAGCTCTTCGAGCTGGACAAGGTGGGCCTGCGCTTCACGGAGAATGCGCTCAAGGCCATCGCCGAGCAGGCCATTGCCCGCAAGACCGGCGCGCGCGGCCTGCGTAACGTGCTCGAGTCGACCATGCTTGAGATCATGTACAAGCTGCCGTCCTTAACGGGCGTCAAGGAGTGCGTCATCAACAGCGCTGTCATCGAGAAGGGCATGGAGCCCATGATTCTGTACCATCAGGAGGTCAAGAGCGCCTGATCGGCGTTTTCGGCCTTTGACATTCGCCGCCTGGAGGTTATGGAAGGAGCATAAGGACATTCGGCCATTTGCCCCGCCAGACCTCTGAACCAGCCCGGCCACGGCCCCAAGGAGCAAGCATGACCGACTTTGACGCTCTGGAACGCGATTCCCAGCCGGACGACTCCGTGTTGCCCCTCATGTCTTTGCGCGAGGTGGTGATGTTCCCGCGCTCCATCGTGCCCTTGTTCGTGGGACGCGAGGCCTCCATAAAGGCCATTGAGAGCGCCATCGCCTTGCACGACAAGCACATCTTCCTGGTGACCCAGCGCACCCCGGAAAAAGAGAAGCCGGAATCCGACGATCTCTTTGCCGTGGGCACGGTGAGCCGCATTCTGCAGATGCTGCGCTTGCCCGATGGCACAATCAAGGTGCTTTTCGAGGGACTGTACCGCGCCAACTGGAACATTCTGGAAACAGAACCGGCTGACGCGAGCGACTTCCCCCTTGTGCGCGTGGATCGCCTTGAAGACGACCACGGCGACCAGGGCGAGGGAGACGCGCTCATCCGCGCCGTCAACGAATCCCTTGAAACATACGCCCGCAACAACAAAAAGCTTGCGCCGGAATCCATCCTGGCCATGGCCGCCCTGCGCGAGCCCGGCGCCTTGGCGGATGCGGTGATGCCGCATCTCAAGGTGGACTTTGAGCGCAAGCAGCGCGCCCTTGAGATACCTAATGGCACCAAGCGGCTGGAATACGTCTACGAGCTGCTCATGGGCGAGATTGAGATCGCCTCCATAGAGAAGCGCGTCAAGGGCCGTGTCAAGGGCCAGATGGAGAAGAACCAGCGCGAATATTACTTGAACGAGCAGATGAAGGCCATCCACAAGGAGATGGGCCGCGAAGACGACCCCATGGCCGAGGCTGTGGAGCTCGAAAAGCGTCTGGACGATAAGATCATGTCGGACGAATCGCGCGACCGCGTCAAGAAGGAGATCCGCAAGCTCAAGCAGATGCAGCCTTCCAGCGCGGAATATACCGTGGTCCGCAACTATGTGGACTGGATACTGGACCTGCCCTGGGGCGTGCTGAAAGAGACCGAGTTGGACATCGCCCGCGCCCGTGCGGTGCTGGATGAAGATCACTACGGCCTGGAAAAGCCCAAGGAGCGCATCCTCGAGTACATTGCCGTCCTGAGCCTGGTGAAGTCCATGAAGGGCCCCATCTTGTGCTTTGTCGGCCCCCCGGGCGTCGGCAAAACCTCCATCGCCAAGTCCATCTCCCGGGCCATGGACCGCGAGTTCGTGCGCATCTCCCTTGGCGGCGTGCGCGATGAAGCGGAGATCCGCGGCCACCGCCGCACCTATGTGGGCGCGCTGCCGGGCAAGATCATCCATTCGCTCAGGCGCTGCAAGTTCAACAATCCGGTCATCTGCCTGGACGAAGTGGACAAGATGAGCACGGACTTCCGGGGCGACCCGTCTTCCGCGCTGCTCGAGGTGCTTGACCCGGAACAGAATTACGCCTTCAACGACCACTACCTGGACCTGGACTACGACCTGTCCAAGGTCTTCTTCATCACCACGGCCAATACGCTTGATTCCATTCCTTTGCCCCTGCGGGACCGCATGGAGATCATCCGCCTGCCGGGCTACCTCGAGACTGAGAAGCTCAAGATCGCCAAGCAGTTCCTGCTCGGCAAGCAGCGCGAGCTGCATGGCCTGACCGAAGAGAACATGACCATCTCCGACAACGCCATGCTGGAGATCATCCGCCGATATACCCGCGAGGCGGGCGTGCGCAACCTGGAGCGCGAGATCGCCTCGCTCTGCCGCAAGGTCGCCATGAAGATTGTGGAGGACAAGACCGTCACCGGCGTTCCTGTGAACCGTCAGAATGTGGGCAGCTTGCTCGGTGTCCAGAAATACCGTCATGAGGAGCGCGAGGAAAAGGCCCAGGTGGGCGTCACCACCGGCTTGGCGTGGACTCAGATGGGCGGCGAGCTGCTGCTTGTGGAAGTCGTTCTCATGAGCGGCTCCGGCAAGGTGGAGATCACCGGCAAGCTGGGTGAGGTCATGCAGGAGTCCGCCCGTGCGGCTCTTTCCTACCTGCGCTCGCGCTCGGACCTCTTCGGCCTCAAGCGCGACTTCCATAAGGAGATCGACATCCATGTCCACGTGCCCGAGGGCGCGACGCCCAAGGACGGCCCCTCGGCCGGCGTGGCCCTGGTCACCTCCATCGTTTCCGCGTTGCTGAACATTCCCGTGCGCAACGACGTTGCCATGACCGGCGAGATCACCCTGCGCGGGCGCGTGCTGCCCATCGGCGGCCTGCGCGAGAAACTTCTTGCCGCCCACCGCGGCCTTGTGGGCACGGTGTTCATCCCTGCGGAGAACGAGAAGGACCTGAAGGAAGTGCCGGACGAGATTTTGAAGGACCTCAAGATCATCCCGGTTGAGACCGTGGACACTGTGCTTGAGCAGGCCTTGGAGTGCGGCAATTCCAGCGCGCTCTTCTGCGGGCGTGACAACATCTCGCCCTTGAGCGACCTGCTGGTGAAGGAAGAATACCAGCGGCCCACGCACTAGACCTCACGCGATACGTTCGCCAATAAAAAAGGCCGGGGAAACCCGGCCTTTTTTATTGTGGCAGCTGTGGCCTATTTGGTCATGTGCTTGATGATGTTGTCTTTGATCCAGTGCTCGTCCCACCATTCCACCGGGCTCACCTGGAGGCCGGAGATGATCATGCCGAAGTGCAGATGGTCGCCGCCCGCCAGGCCGGTTGCGCCGGTCTTGGCGATGATCTGCCCCTTCTTCACGTCCGTTCCCTTGGTGACTTCTATCTCGCTCAAGTGCGAGTAGAGGCTCTGCAGGCCCAGACCGTGGTCGATGATGACGCAGTTGCCGTAGATGCCGAAGAACCCGGCGTAGACGATCCGGCCCGCATTGGCCGCCGGCACGGGCGCATTGGCCACGCTCGCCAGGTCCACGCCCATGTGCGTCTGGTGGTCGATCTTTTCGCCATTGTAATAGTAGTCGCGCTGGTCGCCGAAACCCGCCCGGCCAGCTGCGGCGGGGAGCCGCAAAAAGGGGCCGGTCCACAACGGCGTGGGGGAGGTGTCCTGGCCTATCTTCAAAAGATCAGCCTCGTTCTGCTTGCGCAGCTCCGTGTTGACGCGCTTGTAGATATCCAGCGGGGTCTTCAATTCTGGATACATGGAGGAGTACTGGCTCATCTTGTCGTTCAGGAATTCATCGGGAATGTTCAGCTTGTCGGATTTGAAGACCTTGGGGATGGCCAGCACGGTGATGGACTGCGTGGCTTCGTTGCCCGCCTTGTCCTGAGCCATGACCTTCGGCTTGAAGTTCGCGGGAGCCATATCGTAGGGCATGGCGAAGTAGCAGAGGAACTGGCCGTCCTTTTGCTGGAAGGCGGGGAAGAAACGCTCGCCCACCATGACGCCCGTGCGCTCCACCGGCTTGGATATGGTGTAGCTGACCAAGCCGCCGCCGCCCTGGTTCACGTTGTGAATGCCGGAGTTGACGGAGAGCCTGGGAGGAGAGAAATCAAGGGTGAGGTGCTGCACCAGGCTTGTTTTGCCGCGCCCAAGAAAGGCGAGCAGGGCATTATCGCGCACCACGATGGCGAGTTCCAAGGGACCTTCCTTGAATCCGGCCTCACGCGGCAGGCGGAAAGCTTCCGTGTGAGCCAGCTGCTTGTCGGAAAAGCTGCGCCGCAGCACTTCCACGCGCTTGCCCTCCTGGGTGGCGGTGATGACGCAATCCTTGAGCCCTGCGCGGGCGCTTGTTAGATTGAGGCTGAAATTTGTGGCGTACGACGCCGCGCCTGTCTGCGGCGACAGTTTGAGCACCGGAGCGCTGCCATCGCGCAGCAGGACAAAGCCGGCAAGACCGACCAGGAGCAGGGCGCAAAGGATGACGAAATTCCTCATGAAATGACCGGGGCCGCTTCTGTCGGGTGTATGCCGTTTGCGGATGTTGAGAACATTGCTGGAGCTTGTCTTAGGCATGGGATGCAGTTTCATAGCTCTTTGGGGGCGAAAGGGTTTTTTGAAGGACGTGCGCTTGCACCGGCTCAGGCCGGTTCGCAAGTGCCCGTCCGCCTTGGCCGGAGGTGCTGATCAGACCGTTTCGGCCTGATCCATGGCGTCAAGAAGCTGGATGGTGAGTTGGAGGAAGTCGGCCTCGGTGATGATGCCTACCAGCTTGCCGTCTTCGACGACCGGGAGGCAGCCATACTTGTGATGGTACAAGATGTGGGCCGCTTCGCGCACGGCCTGCTCCGGGGCGAGGGTGTGCACGTCGGTGCGCATGATCTCCTGCAAAGGGATGCCCGCATCAATCTCGTCCTGAGTGGCCGGGTCGATGTTCGCCAAGTGCGAAACCGTATTGGCCAGCACGTCGCGGTTGGTGATGAGACCAAGAAAGCGGTTGTCCGCGCTGGTGATGGGCACGTGGCGGATGCGCTTCTTGTCCATGAGCACTCTCGCGCTTTGCAGGGTGTCCGTTTCCCGCAAGGAGTAGACGGGGGAGGTCATCAGGTCGCGGATTTTGTACATGGCTGCTCCTTGGCGCTCTGGGGACTGTCGATGGTGTTCAGCTACGTTTTTGATTGTTAAGGGAAAGGCCGGGCGTGTCAAGAGCGCTTGGGACCGTGTTGACTTGCCTTGCGAAATCTGGTCTGCACGGCCTGGAATAATTTAATAGGTTTGGGAAAGGGAGGAGCGGCATTGCGGGTTGACCCCAAAAGACAGCGTGACCGCATGGTCGCCGAGCAGCTCATCGCGCGCGGGATAACCGATGCGCGGGTCATTGCCGCCATGAGCGAACTGCCGCGGCATCTGTTTGTGGAGGAAGCCATGGCGAGCCAGGCCTATCTCGACAAGCCCCTGCCGATCGGCGAGGGGCAGACCATCTCCCAGCCTTATATGGTTGCCCTCATGAGTGAGACGCTCCAGGTCGCGCAGGGGGCGAAGATTCTTGAGATCGGCACGGGGTCGGGCTACCAGGCGGCCGTGCTGGCCAAGCTTGGCGCGGATGTGCATACGGTGGAGCGCATTCCGAAACTCTGCGCGGACGCCCGCGAACGCCTGCTCGGCATGGGATTGTTCAATGTGCACGTGAAGCAGGACGACGGCACCCTGGGCTGGCCCAGCGCCGCGCCCTTTGACCGCATCATCGTCACTGCGGGCGGCCCGGAAGTGCCGCAGCCCCTGTTGGACCAGCTGGCGGTCGGCGGCAGGCTTGTCATGCCTGTGGGCGTTGCGCGCCGTGTGCAGCGCCTCGTGCTGGTGGAGAAAACGGACAAGGGCCTGCGGCGGAGCGACATCTGCCCCGTGGCCTTCGTGGACCTTGTGGGCGCGCACGGCTGGTAGCAGCCTGGATCCCGCTGCGGAGTGCCGACATCTCCGAGATTTACACGCCGTTCAAAATCGTACATACTTTTCTTTTAGCGGCGCTGGCCGCAATTTGCAGCAATGGAGAGTGCACTGTGAGTTCATGTTCTGGAGGTTCCTGCTCCTCGGGCGATGCGAGCGCCAAAATGGCCATGCAGGACCAGCTCATCACCATGACCCTGGAGCGCATCCGCTACAAGCTGTTCGTTATGAGCGGCAAGGGCGGCGTGGGCAAAAGCTCGGTTTCCGTCAACATCGCCGCAGCGCTGGCCGCGCGCGGCTTCAAGGTCGGCCTCATGGACGTGGACATTCACGGCCCCAGCGTGCCGCGCTTGCTTGGCCTCACCGGCCAGTTGGAAACCGACCGCGGCAGTCTGGTGAAGCCCAAGAAATACAATGATAATCTCCATGTCGTCTCCATGGAGTCGCTGCTGCTCGACCCTGATCAGGCCGTGCTGTGGCGCGGTCCCATGAAGACCTCCGCCATCCGTCAGTTTATTTCTGACGTGCAATGGGGCGACTTGGACTTTCTCGTTGTGGATTCGCCTCCTGGCACCGGCGATGAACCCATGACCGTGCTGAAGCTCATCCCCGAGGCCCTCGCCGTGGTGGTCACCACCCCGCAGGAGGTGTCCCTGGCCGATGTGCGCAAAGCCATCAATTTTTTGCAGTACGCTCAGGCCAACATACTCGGCGTGGTCGAGAATATGAGCGGCTTGGCTTGCCCGCACTGCGGCAAGGAAATCGACCTTTTCAAAAAGGGCGGCGGCAAGGCCTTGGCCGAGCAGTACGGCCTTGAGTTCTTGGGCGCCATTCCGTTGGATCCGGCGACAGTGGTTGCCGGAGACCTTGGTACTCCGGTGGTGCTGATGGAAGGCGACTTCCCGGCCAAGCAGGCTTTGCTGGCTCTTGGCGATCGCGTGGCCCTGGCCGCGCAGACCAGCCTGGAGGCAGCCTCCACTGTGCACAGATAGGGCGGGACGCTCGGCAATGCCCCTGAACTTGGCTAATATGCTCACCTTGGCCCGCATCTTTGCGGTCCCGGTCATTGTCGTGCTCTTGTATCTGGAGCACTCGTTCCAGACCGTGCTTTTGGCATACGCCTCGGCCGGAGTGTTCATTTTGGCCTCGCTCACGGACATGGCTGACGGCTATGTGGCGCGTCGCCAAAACCTCATCACCAACCTGGGCAAGTTCCTCGACCCGCTGGCCGACAAGCTGCTCATCAGCTCGGTTCTCATCATGCTGGTGGAACTCGGCTGGGTGGATGCCTGGATCGTTGTCGTGATCATCTGCCGCGAGATCGCAGTCACCGGCATGCGCGGCGTCGCAGCCGACAAAGGCGTCGTCATCGCCGCGGACAGATACGGAAAGATGAAGACAATCGCGCAAAGCCTGGCTTTGGTGCCTCTTTTGGTCCATTATCCCTTGTTTGGCTTCGATCCGGTCCCGCTGGGCCTGTTTGTGTTGTATATAGCTCTTGCACTTACGGTTTTCTCAGGCGGAAATTATCTGTACAGTTTCTATAAAAACTGGTTACAAGCCGAATGACTGTAGCGCGACGCAGCGGAACAGCTTTTGACAAGACGGCTTCGGAGCAGGATATGAACAGGGCGTACACCAGCCACATGGCGCGCATCTCCAACTGCCTTGAGACGATTTTGGATCTTGAGCCGGAGCTGGAGAAGATAGAGTTCGGCAAAAGCCTGCTGGAAGAGTTTGGTGTGCTCAAGGACTTTTTGCAGCGCATAGAGACTGTTGCTCTTAACGAGGACGACGTGGAACGCGTGGAAACCGCTACTGCCAATTTTTTAGAAGAGCTGCGCGGTCCGCTCGCCAAAACCCGGTCCGGAAGGTCCGGCTCTCCGCGCTTGCAGTGAGAAGGACGCATGGCCCGGCGTTTCTTGCTCGGCGTGTTGATTGTGGTCAACGTGGTGCTGTTGTTCCGGCTTATCTGGAGCGAACACGGCATCATCGCATATATGAACATGCGCAACCGCTCCGTAAAGCTGCAAGATCAGCTGCGCGATGTGGACGCCCGCAGTCTGGAACTGAGCAACGAAATACGACGTCTCAAGTCCGACCGCGCATACCAGGAGAAAGTCGTCCGCGAGCGCATGAACTACGTGAAAGAAAACGAAGTGTTGTATATCTTCTCCGGAAAGATCGACGTACCCCAGGGGGCCGTGGACGATGAGAAGAAAGATTGAGTGGTACCAAGAGGTTCTGGCTCTGGAGCCGGGCTCGCGGATTTTCTTTCCGCTGGCCAAGCTTTTTGTCGAGTTCGGCCAGTATGAGGATGCCGAGAGGACCCTCAAGCAGGGATTAGACAGGCATCCGGACTCCATGGAGGCCCGGCTGCTGCTGATTCAGGTTCTCTCGTACCTGGAGCGCTTCGATGAAGCCCAGGCCCACTTGGCGCTGGTGGTGAAGCCATTGGAGCGCTACCCGGCGTTCTGGTCGCTTTGGGCGCAGCAATCGGCGGAAAAGGATCGCGACTTTTCCGTGTTCCTTATGCTTGTCGCATCGCACTTCACGGAAAAGCCGGTCAAGTGGACCGATGTGCTCGTCGAGGGCCTGCATTCCATAACGGATCGCCTGCTCGGGCTCCACAAGGCGCCGGCTAAGGCGCCGCGCGCGCATGCAAAGCCTGCGGCCGCCACTGCCGCAAACGCCAAGGAATCTGACTCGCTTGGACTTTCCGAGCGTCTGCAGAACTCGGCGCCACAGATGCCGGAGCATTTTTCCGCCCACTCCGCCGACCTGGGCCAGCAGCTGTCGGATGACAGCCCAGACGCCCCATACGAAGGCCCGACGCCGGAACCCAGCAGCTTCCGCACCCGCACCATGGCGGAACTGCTTGCCAGCCAGGGCGATTTTAGCGGAGCGCTTGGAATTTATCGCGAACTCTGGGGACGTACCCCGGACGGACATGAGAAGGCCGAGCTTTCGAGCCGCATCAAGAGCCTGGAGGAGAGCTTGGCCGTTGCTCCGAAGGCTGAGGCCGAGCCCAGGGCCGTGGTGGACGAAGATCCCTTTGGCAAGCATGCCAAAAATCGCTTGATGAGCACCCTGGAAGCTTTGGCAGCACGTCTTGAATCCCGTATCCAGGCCTGATTTACCCGGACCGAGGTCATACCAACATGCTTGAGCGGATTTTGTCTTCCCGCCGGGGCCGCGTACTGCGCTGCCTCGGCTTTGCGCTTCTTCCCGTTGTCCTCCTTTCGGCCCTTGCCGGATGCGGCGCCATAGTCCCAGAATGGGACACCAGCGTCAGCAGCATGCGCTCCACCATGCGGGAGACGCGCGACTACATCAATCCAGCCCCGCGCATTGATGTGGACCGCTATAAATGGAACAATCCGAATCAGGAAAAACTGGCGCTGCTGTTTTCCCCCGTCGATGCGAAGGTCATGGCGCTCACGCGCTATGTCACGAGCATCGATTCCCGTCCTGATGATCAGTGGATGGAGACGCTCATGCAGCGCTTCCCCTGGCTGGACGGCGTGATCGTGGCCGACGCCAAGGGAGAGATCCTCACGCGCAAGCCTCCCGTACCCCTGAAGCGTTTCAGCGAACCATTGGTTTTCGAGTCCATTTGGCGCGAGACCCTGGTGAAGACCGTTGTGGACTACACGCCCTTTGGCCCGGAACTGTACTTCGGCATGCCGAACTACGAGGCTGGGGACTTTGTGGGCCTGCACTTGGTGCATTTTGACCCGCGCGTGCTGTTTACCTTCTGCCCGCAGCCTCAGGAACTGATCATTATCGATCCGCGTGCCAAGAAGCTTTGGACTGCGGAAAATTCGCAGCATCCAGGCGCTGAGGAACTGCTCGCCCCGGATTGGATCACGGAGATGAAGGAAAAAATCCACGGCACTGTCATGGCCGGCGGCAAGCAATACACCTGGTTGGCGCGGTTCATCGGCCGCGACCTCTTCGTCTATGCGACGGAGAGCGCCAACGCCTCATTTGAGGACAAAGGGTTTTCTCTGCCGTTCTTTGGCGGCAACTCTTAACGGCTAAGCGCCACGTCGCGCTCGCGGAGGCCTCCCCCCATGTCCCAGCAGATCACCGTCACCGAACACCTTCTCCTGCACCAGAAGCAGGTGCCCATGGCCACCGGCCGTTTCACCCGTCTCTTTAACGAGCTTATCCTTTCGGCGAAGATCATCCACCGCGAGGTGAGCAAGGCCGGATTGGTGGACGTGCTGGGGTTCACCGGCGATATCAATGTCCAGGGCGAAGAGGTCAAGAAGCTCGACGAATTCTCCAATCGCGTGCTCATCCACCGGCTGTCGCGCTGCGGCGCGCTGTGCGCCATGGCTTCCGAGGAGAATGCCGATATCATCGAAATCCCCGACGGTCTGCCCATGGGCGACTACTTTGTGATTTTCGATCCGCTCGACGGCTCCTCGAACATCGACGCCAACGTGAGCATCGGCACCATTTTTTCCATTTACCGCCGCCGAAGCGCCGCGGATTCGCCCCTTTTGGTGAGCGACTATCTGCAGAAGGGCGCCGAGCAGGTGGCTGCCGGATACATCCTCTACGGTTCGTCCACCATGATGGTCTTCACCACCGGCGACGGGGTCAACGGCTTTACGCTGGACCCCAGCGTGGGCGAGTTTCTGCTCTCGCACCCGAACATCCGCATCCCGGAGCAGGGCAGCATCTATTCCGTGAACGAGGGCTATTACCATTACTGGGACAAGCCGACCCTGGAAGTCCTGGCGCATTTCAAGGCGGCCAGTACTTCGCGCAAAAAACCTTACAGCCTGCGTTACATCGGCTCGCTCGTGTCCGATTTTCACCGTAATCTCATCTACGGCGGCATTTTCATGTACCCGGCCGACAGCCGCGACCCGAGCAAGCCCAGCGGCAAGCTCCGCCTCATGTGCGAGGCCGCGCCCATGGCCTTCATCGTGGAGCAGGCCGGCGGGCTCGCCACCGACGGCGTGAACCGCATTCTGGATATCGTGCCTGACAACCTGCACCAGCGCGTGCCCCTGTTCGTGGGCTCCAAAAAAGAAGTGGAGCAGGTGCGCAGCATCTACGAAAAGGCCCGGCAGGCCTGATCCCAGTGCTGATCCTTGGCGTCGAGACCTCCTGCGACGAAACCGGCGTCGCCCTTGTGCGCGACGGACGGCTTGTGGCTGAGGCGTTGGCCTCGCAAACAGACATCCACGCCGTTTTCGGCGGTGTCGTTCCGGAAATCGCCTCGCGTGAGCACCAGCGCATGCTGCCGGTGCTCTTCCGCGATCTGTTGGCCAGGGCTGAAGTGACCGCACAGGATATTGGCGCCATCGCCATTGCGCGCGGGCCGGGGCTGCTCGGCAGCCTGCTGGTGGGCCTCAGCTTCGCCAAGGGGCTTTGCCTGGCGACCGGCGCGGCGATCATCGGCGTGAACCACCTGCATGCGCATCTTCTCGCCGCCGGGCTTGAGGAGGAAATGCGTTTCCCCGCTCTTGGGCTGCTTGTCTCCGGCGGGCACACGCACATTTACCGCATAAGCTCCCCGACGGAATTCAAGCTCTTGGGCCGTACTCTGGACGACGCTGCAGGGGAGGCCTTCGACAAGGTCGCCAAGCTGCTCAACCTGCCGTATCCCGGCGGGCGCTACCTGGACGACCTGAGCCAAGGCGTTGAGCCGGATCATACTCTTTTCCCGCGCGCCTACGTGCATAACGACAACCTGGATTTCAGCTTCAGCGGGCTCAAAACCGCTGTGGCCGAATATCTGGGCAAGCGCCCGCACCTGGCCTACGCAACCATGCCTGATGCCGACGCCTTGCAAAGCGCCGGCGCGCTGAGCTTGGCTGGGCATCCCCAGGAGCTGGCTATCATCGCCTCCTCCTTCAACTATGCCGTGGCGGAGACCTTGCGCATCAAGGTGGAGCGCGCGCTTGAGCGCGAATCCGGGCTTGTTTCCCTTGTTGTGGCAGGCGGCGTGGCCGCAAACTCGCATGTGCGCGCGGCCATGGCTAACGTTGCTGGCGGGCACGGCTTGGCCTTGCACTTGCCTCGTCCCGCCCTGTGCACGGATAACGCTTCCATGATCGCCCATGCGGGAGCCCTTGCCCTCAAGGCCGGGTATCGCCATGGACTTGATCTCGAATCCGTGCCGCGAGGACGTGCCGTGCCAGAGGATTGGATACGTACGGCGCAGTAATGGCGCGGGGTTCCGCCTTGACAGATTCCAAGAGCGGAACTAGTTTAAACAGAATGTTGCATGGCCTCTTTTGTCCCCCGCCATGCCGCTGAAACTGAGTGCAAACATACAAGACTATCGACCCCAAGGAGTGAATATGGCTACCCAGGTGACTGACGGCAATTTCGAGCAGGAAGTTTTGCAGAGCCCCGTGCCTGTTTTGGTCGATTTCTGGGCGCCGTGGTGTGGCCCTTGCCGCGCCATGGGTCCCATCATCGACGAACTGGCCACCGAACTCGAGGGTAAGGTCAAAATCTGCAAGATGAACGTTGACGAGAATTCCGCCAGCCCCAGCCGTTTTGGAATCCGTGCCATCCCGACCCTGATCCTTTTCAAGGGCGGAGAAGTGGTGGACCAGTCCACCGGAGCCGTTTCCAAAAGCAGCATCAAGGATATGATCGCCAAAAAGGCGTAAGGGAACGATGAATACCTACGACGCTGTCGTCATTGGCGGTGGGCCTGCCGGGCTCACCGCCGCCTTGTACCTTGCACGGGCCGGTGTGAACACCGCGCTGGTGGAGAAGCTCTCTCCCGGCGGCCAAGTGCTTATGACTGAGGAAATCGAGAACTATCCCGGTTACCCCAAGGCAGTGAAGGGATACGAGCTTGTCGACAAGTTCGTGGAGCATCTGTCCGCCTACGAAATTGCCCGGCATTCGGACGAGGTGCG
>Ga0209800_10001927_pt1 | contig 19581 bp, 14 predicted proteins | sample Higcelweek8metaG_FD_187174 | JGI IMG/M metagenome (GOLD analysis project Ga0209800, IMG submission 187174) | Freshwater pond sediment microbial communities from the University of Edinburgh, under environmental carbon perturbations - High... | ecosystem: Environmental > Aquatic > Freshwater >...
CAACTTCAGACAAAGCTACAGCAGAGGTTGCATTGTATCAGGCAAAAAATGCTCTGAAGGAGATACCAACAAATATTACAGAAAAAGACATAGCAATAAAGAATGGTTTGGAGACTAGAATTTTAGTGGTAGAAGATTCTTTGTACAAGCGAGTAGGCCTTAATGATAATGATGGTAAATTAGCAACTTTCGTTGATTCTAGGCTATCATTTGGTGACAACTCAAGTCCTACGGATATTGAGATATACTCTGATGACTCGGGAAATGAATATCTATTAGTAACAGATAGTGGCTTAAATGCTGTATTTAGAATATCTTTGTATGACAAAACTTCGGAGAGGTTAGTAGACACAGAGGGACTTCTCAAAGAACCTGCGTATGTTTCGATGGGAAATGGTGGTGTGTTTGTGTTTGACAATAAGACCGGAGTTATAAAAGCACCATATGATGATACTAAGTGGTTTGGTTCATTCGTTGCGCTCTCAGGATTAGCACGAGAGAATATCAAAGCTAAGAATATTAGCGAATTTATTATTCTTACTGAATCGGATAACGTATACCTAGTAGATCAGGATGATAACGCGGTACTGAAATCTGTATTCTCTTACGAAAATAGATATGGTTTGTACTACAAATACATTCCGGATGATAGATTAGCTAACGCTAGTGATATTCTCGCAGATATAAGTGTATATGTTTTAACAAAAGATGCACCAGGACTTATAAGGTACAGCTATGATTATCAAGAACAGAAACAAACAGAAAACCCATTAACAATAACAGGTGTAAATGGCGACTTGGGGGAACTAACTAAAGGTTTTACGAAGAGTAGCCTAGACGATGGATTATTTGTGTTTGACCAAACCAATAAACGATTTATTAACTTTGAGAAACCACAAGAGGGTGGGGGAAACGTGATACACCCTAATGAGGTTGTGTTAAAGAAACAGTATGTATATAGAGGCTCCAAGGAGGGGACATGGAATAACATTAAAGACTTTGTTATAGATTCTGCCAATTCTACAATGTATATACTTGATGGGTCAGTTATCTGGAAGGTCATGTTATAATAGCCGTATGAAAATTGCTAACAAAAAAGCATCTTTTAACTATGAAATATTAGAGACCCTTGAGGCAGGGGTTGTCTTAACTGGTGCGGAGGTGAAATCTATCAAATCTGGTCGTGCAAATATCGGGGATGCCTATGTTAAGGTCATAAATAACGAGCTATGGCTTGTTAACGCGGATATTCCTAGGTACCAATTTGCAACAGATAAGAACTATGATCCTGCGAGGTCTAAGAAACTATTGATAAATAGGGATCAATTGAATAAGCTAGAAAGTAAAATGAAACAAGGGAATCTTACCCTAATCCCTGTTAGCATGTATACTGTTAGAGGAATGATAAAGGTAGAGGTGGGGTTAGCAAAAGGTAGGAAATATCATGAAAAGAGGGATAGGGAGAAGGAAAGAGACTTAGATAGAGAGCTACATATTGAAAATAGAAAGTATGTGATATAATATTATAGGACTATGACAAACATGAACGGAGCTCCAACAATTGAACAATACAATGGACAACCTGTAAATAGAGATCCAAATCCAGCATCAACGGAGTTGCCAACTTCTGCTGAAACAAACGGTGCTATTGAGAAAGATGCTACTTTGGCCCCACCAGTTGTGTCTTCAACAGCCATAGCTGATGGCGTAAAGGCTGACGGTGGGAAAGAAGGCGAAATATCAATTAAACCAGTGGAATTTAGTATTGGTTTCCCATACTTCGCAGAGCCAGGTGTAGAAGATATAAGAGTAACAGCAAACTCGGAAAAACTAAACAATAAGGAGTTACCACTAGCCGTTTAATCCTCTTTGATATATATATCCCTGTGTGATATTCTTTAGACATAAGATTGTCATACTGCCATTATGAATTCGAATGAATTCACATATTCACAAGTTATTGGTCCTGTACCAAGTAAGACTGATACAAGTATCGAAACTGGATCTAACGTCACATACCCTACGGACACATATACCGACCTCTATGGAGGGAAAATGATAAATATCCCATGGGGATGGATAGTATTCATTCTTGTGTTAATAGCAGCTTGTGTTGGGGCATATTTCTTTGTCAAAAAGAAATTAATACACAAAGATAGAAATGAGAAAGCTAACGATGGTGTGTTAGTGGAAGTAAGATTACCAAGAGATAATGAGATAGAGATAGGTGTTGCAGAACAAATGTTTGCAAATATATGCGGAATCGGAGGAAAAGGTGATGGCTTGTCAGAGCACTTTACAGTAGGAAACGCTGTAAGTTTTGAGATGGTAGGATTGCCTGGGGAGATAAGGTTCTTCGTACATTGCTCAAAGAAACTAGCTGATTTGGTAGAGAAACAAATACTTGGATCATATCAAGATGCTGATGTGTCAATTGTAAATGAATATAATATATTTGCGCCACATACTCAGTCAGCTTACGCACGATTGGTACTAGATGAAGACTCATATGCACCCTTAAGAGTGGCGGAGAATTTTACGGGGGATCCTTTGGCAAATATCCTTAGTACGCTAAGTAAGATGTCGGACAATGAAGGGGTGATTGTACAGTTAATTGTGTCTCCAGCTGGCTCAAAATGGCAAAAGAATGGATCAAAATTTGTTCAGAAAGTAGAGAGTAATAACTCGGATCCAGAGAAGAAGAAAATAAATGTTTCGCAGGAGAAGATTCAAGGGATTGGGAAGAAAGTCGCAAAACCCGGATTAATGGCGGAGATTCGTATCATTACAAGTGCTCCTGACCAAGCTATTGCTAAGATGCATTTGGACAATATCATTGGTGCATTTGATCAGTACAACAACCCTGGGATTAACAAGCTAAAGAAGATGAAGATAGAGAAGAAGGATGAAAAGAAATTCATATATGATGTTGTATATAGAAGAGCACCAGAGTATCCAGAGTCTGTATTGAATGTTGAAGAACTTGCAGCTTTGTACCATTTCCCAAACAAAAACATTACTACTCCCAATATTCACTGGCTACTCTCGAGGGAGTTCATAGCAGATAATTCAATAAGTTCGGATATTAAATCGAAGGATACAATATGGATAGGGAATAATGTCTTTAGAGGAAAGAAAAAGATTGTTTGTTATAATCGTGATGATAGAAGAAGGCACTCATATATTCTAGGACAAACAGGTACAGGTAAATCATGGCTTATGAAGCGCATGATATTACAAGATATATATAATGGGGATGGGGTATGCTTCATAGATCCTCACGGACAAACAGCAGAAGAGATACTAGATCTAATCCCTCCAGAGAGAGCAGAGGATGTCATATATTTCAACGCTGGAGATTTTGATAGACCATTTGGGCTTAATATCATGGAATTCTACAGTGAACAACATAAGCACCAGATCGTGAATAGCTTCATTGCTTTGCTCATGAGGCTGTTTGACCCAAATAACCAAGGTTATGTAGGCCCGGCTATGCAACAGGCGGTTAGAAACTCTATGCTTACAGCTATGTCTAAAGAGGGGTCTACTTTGATAGAGGTAGTAAGAATGTTGCAAGACGAAGAGTGGGTTATGAGCTATTGGTTACCAATGGTCAAGGATGAGCTAGTTCGTAGATACTGGACTGACCAGGTTGCGAAGACAGACAAAAAGACCAAATCCGAGTCTCTGACATATTTCATATCTAAGTTCGATAAATTTACAACGAACCTAGTTGTTAGAAACATTATTGGGCAATCAAAATCGTCTTTCGATTTTAGAGATGTTATGGATAACCAGAAGATATTGATTATTAATCTTTCAAAGGGTTCCCTAGGAGATGATAATATGTCTTTCATTGGCCTACTTTTAGTCCAGAAGATGTTAGCAGCTGCACTTAGTAGACAAGATATTCCTGAGAAGGAAAGAAAAGATTTCTTCTTCTATGCTGATGAATTCCAAAACTTTGCAACTGAGGAATTCTCTTCCATATTGTCTGAAGCAAGAAAATACCGATTGGATTTAACCATAGCTCACCAATATATTGGGCAATTACCGGAAGATATTAAAAATGCAGTCTTCGGGAATGTTGGTTCATTGTTCATAACTAGGTGTAGTGCCGAGGATGCAAAATTCTTAGAGACTCAATTTGAGCCATATATCAAAGCGGGTGACATGGTTAATCAGGCTTCAGGGCATTGGTATGTGAAGTTATTAAACAATGGTACATATCCAGCACCATTCTCCTTAGAGACCTTTTATGGTAAACGTTACCCAGAGAGTGGATTTGATCTTCCAGAACACAAAGAGGTATCTGATATTATCAAAAAGTACTCTCGAGCTAAGTATGGTAGGGATGTGGCTGTGATTAATGAGGATATTAAGATTAGGTCTCAGTTAGATAGACAACCGGAACCTGCTCAGGCAGCTTCACCTTTCCCACCAATGGGATTCTAGTTCTGTATCTTCTAAAATCATCCTTATTTTGATAGAATAGGCTACTTTACATGGGAGTATAGCTCAGTTGGTAGAGCGCGGTTCTTATAAAGCCGTGGTCGATGGTCCGATTCCATCTACTCCCACATCTTTCATAGAGGATACCTAAGCAGTCATAGCTTTCTTTCTTTTTTGTATGATTACGACTAATACAACTAGGAGAATTAGGCAGGCTGCAGCGGAAGAATATATGAGCAGAGAATCTACAGGCTGACTCTCAGTTTCAGAATCAATGACAGGATCCATATCAATATTGGTTATTACTCCATTTGTTAAACCCCCGAGATCCGTATTTTCCTCTACAACTTTTATACTGTATGAATTTCCTACATTTGCAGTTATCTCTGCTAATGTCCCGTTTATAACTTTAGGAGAATTCTCTAAACAAGTAATTGATAATTTTGTGTCAGATTTCTGATAGTCAAAAGTATCACAAAGCCCGACTGTTGCCTCAGAAACACTTACTACTTCCACATCTCCATTTATTTCTAATACTATTGTAACCCCATTCGTACTCTCACCATTTGTATTCACATCTGTCTTAAAAATATCATTACTGAGATATTCCATTTTAACAATATTTATATCTGTCGCTGCATAGGCATTTTTAGGAAGAACAATGAGAAAAAAAAAGAGAGAAAACAGAGCGAATAAATACTTAGAAAGTTTCATTTTTAATGATAGCTTAAATTAACTTTTATACACTAAAAGCCTATTTTATATAATTGCTAAAGTCAAATAATATATGTATATTATTATAGTATTAAGTAATTAAAACGGTTCTCAAAACGAAGAATAATATGGAAAAGAAACTTAAAAAGGGAACATTAATTGTGCTAATAGCCTTCCCTTTGATTCTTTTACTTGTATGGCTTTTGTACACAAATAAAATATCTTTCAATTTATTAAGTAAAGCTTCTTCCTCTCCTGACTATATTCTATGTATAGATTCCGCGAGTGATACTGCTTGCAATCCTTTGTATGGTGGGGCGGATGGGATTTTTAGACTATTTCATGATGCATCAGTTGTCCTAGACTTAAATAATGATGGCCAAATATATATACAGATAAAAGAGGGTACGTATGTTTTGGACACTAGCTCATTATCAAGTACTGCGGATCAAGACCGAGAATGGGTCAAATTACTGAGCACATCAAAGACCGTAATGATTGAAGGTGTTGGGAATGTTGTTTTCGATGGGGGATCATATCTCGGAGGTGTGTATGCAAAAGATTCCTCAAATATTTCTATAACAGGAATTACTTTTAAGAATATTCTGACTTCAACCAATTACTGTAAATCTTTAACTGATTCATGTCCTGTGGGAAGAGGAATAGTTTTAGACAATAGTAAGGTAGTATTCAAAAACTCATTTGTGACAACTGCAAATAATGGGAGTGCAATCCTATACAATAATTCATCTTTGACTTTAGATGGCTCTACACTATCAAATATTCTTGGAGTAGGGGTTACGGTAAAAGATGCGAGTACATTAACTGTTACGAACAAGTCCGTAGTTACATCTGCGAAATTAAGTGCAGTATCTTTGGCTACAAATGCAAAACTGGTAGCATCGTCTACGGCAGGGAATAATAATGAAATTTCTAGAACTGTAGTAGGTACTGGTGATACAGGATATACAATATTGGCAATAGATAATTCGTCTATTAACTTAAGCTATACAGATGTTAAATCATTTGGAGGTGGGGTGATGGCGAAAGGGGCTTCCCAATTAACATTTGCGAATACAAATTTTACCAGTTCTCAAGCTAAAAAGGACGCTCTAATATCTCTAAATGATACTGCGAAAATCGTTAGTATGTCTAAAACATCCATAATAGGGGGACTTTATGGAATTTCGATGAGTAATGGAGTGTCCGTAACAGAGATCTCTTCTTCTGATTTCAAAAATAACATAACCGGAATCCTTATGTCTGGCGGTACTACAGAAGCAACCACCACGAAGATTTCAGCTATAAAGAGCACCAGATTCTTGGGAAATGATCAGGGGATATACATGAAGAATTTGGGTGCGTTGAATATAGGGGAAGGGACAGAGTTCAATAGTAATTTAGTCTACGGTATTTACGAATATCCCGATGGAAATTTAAAGCAAGTTACGATAGCGAAATCCACCTTCATTAACAATGTCACGGCAATAAGTACAAATCTTAAAACTGCAGGTACAACTCCAGATTTAATAATAACAGATACCAAAGTCTCGGGAGCAGTAAATCTTGTGGGGATTGTAGTTACTGGTGCTAGCTATCTATCTGCCAAGGGATGTACATTCGACGTTGAGAAACAAAGTGTAAGCCTAAATACAACGGGACTTGCATTAATTACGGATTCTGTATTTTCGAACAACGTTACAGGTTTATCTGTTTCTAAGGTTGGAGTTCTTTCTTTATACAGGAATAAATTCCTAAGGAATACTACGTATGGTGTATCTGTGTTGGCAAGTGCCGAGGTCAATATTAAAAATAATATTTTTGATGGGAATGCTACAGCATTATACTTTACAAGTAATTTCAAGAGTCTTGTCGCAAATAATGTGGTTGCAAATTCTACTGTCTCAGGAATAACACTTACACAGAATACAAGTTTGATTAAAGATTACAACAATGTCTATTACAATAATGTTGCGCATGTCAAAGCCGTTGGTACAGGATTACAATCAGTATCAGGATATAATGCGTACTATCCTTCTACGGCGTCTTTGTTTACTAAGTTTACTCCCCAAATCACCTCTATAAAAGCAGATCCAAAGCTAGATGCCACAACGTGGAAACCTTTAAGCACTTCATCCGTAGTGATTAACGCTGGGAATTCGGATGTTGCATATAATGATACGAATAATACAAGAAACGATATTGGTATTACAGGTGGACCGGACAGTGGAATTGTTCCTGGTGATGATGATGGAGGAGATGATGAAGCTCCAGAGGTATTAGGCTATTGGAAGCTAAATGAAATAGCAGATAATTCGTGCTCTGATGGGTCGGATGCTTGTGATAGCAGCGGGAATGTGAACAACGGTACTTCTACAGGAACAACTGTCGTTACAGGTCTGGTAGGGAATGCAAGAAGCTATGCAGGAGATAGTTCATATATAGAAGTTAAGAGCTCCTCTACAACGGGTGTAGGTACCGCATTCACAATAGAGTCAATAATAAAAACTGATTCTGATGTCTCTACGGTCACAGGAGGAAACAAGTGGATTATTACGTGGAATGGAAAGCCATACTTTGGATTAGATAGCTCTGGATATTTAACATTCTTAAGCGTAGATGGAAATAAATATGCAACATCTACTGCATTAAATGATGATAAATGGCATTTTGTTGCGATGACGTTTGATAGCGGAACTTTAAAACTTTATTCTGATGGAATTGAGGTATTCTCAAAAACAGGAGTATCAATAGGGGAGACATCTGCAAAAACTATACGCTTGGGATCATGGGATGGATTAATAGACGAGGTAGTTGTATTCAATTATGTGGTATCAGCAACAGGTATAAAGGATAGGTATAATGCGATATTTGGAAATACAAAAGCCACATGTGGAGATGGGACTGTAAGCAAAGGTGATGGTGAATATTGTGATGATGGGAATACTACTAATGGAGATGGATGTACCAATATATGTACATATGAAGCAGACTTGAATAAAGATGGAAAAGTTACGATAGGAGGTGATTATGTTCCACTGTACACAGCCTTAAAGCAATATCTATTGAATCATACTATTACAGATAAGACATATGATCTAAATAGTGATGGGGCGATTACGATAAATGGTGATTATATACTTTTCTTAAAAGCGTATAAGTATTACCTGAAATCTTTACTTTAATTGTGTTAATATATAATCATGATTAAGACTGCTCAAATCAAGAAAACGTTGTTTGCTGCCGCAACTGTAATGATATTGCTTTCTACGAGCGCCTTGCATGCACTTGCTGCAAGCACATTGTCACTAACTCCAACAAGTGGAAATATCGATGCAGATGGAACTGCTTTAACATTAAGTTTCAACTCTGATGGAGCTACCGTTGCAGGGGCTTCCGTTAAGATTTCTTTCACAGGGAGTGTAACCTATGTAAGTAAAGCGTCTACAGCTTGTGACCAGAGCTTTGATGTTCAATCAGGAACTGGAGCTATCATTGTTTCTTGCCTTTTCACCGATACAAAGACTTTCAATGGTGCCTTAGGGACGTTTGTTTTCAACTCCGGAGCGAGTAGCGGCTCTTCAGTATTTACATTATCTAATGCGGATCCTGCCGGGGCTACCCTTACGGGTGGGACTTATACATTAGTAAACAGTAGTGATGGAGAAGATCTCCCAGAGGCAGGAGTATTTAATATGCCTGTATATCTAATAGCTGGGTTTGTATTCATACTTTTTGGCTTTGGTTTATTCACTTTTACCAAGAGAAATGAAAGATTGCTTATGGAAAAAAGTAATCAAGAATATGAGGAATTCGTTAAGTCTCCAAAGATGAAAGACAAGCTTAAAAAAGCTTAAAGCTCTTTCAAATTTTTCTGTTCTTCTTTTTGCATCTTAACAAGGTTAAGATACTTCTCAGTAGTGGAGAGTCTCTTGTGGCCAACCAACTTAGAAACAACAACTAAGCTAACACCATTAGAAAGGTGATGTGCAATAAATGTATTTCTTAAGTCATTAACCTTTGCATTCTTAATACCGCCTCTTTCAAAAGCCTTATCTATTGCGGTTCTAATATTTCTTACTAACAAAGGTCTCCCATTCTTAGTAACAAATAATGTATCATCTTCGGTCTCAGGTCTAACATCTAAATATTCGTCAATAGCTTTCTTAGCGGATTTATTTAGAGGAACTTTTCTGAATGGATGACTACCAGCTGCTTTAATGTAGAGGTAATCAATCTTACCATCCTTAGATTTTCTAATATCTTCTAATGAAAGTGCTGCTAATTCTCCAATTCTAATACCAGTTTGAAGCAATACTTCAACGATAGAGTAGAGTCTAATGTCAATTCTACTAACATCTCTCAATGCTCTGTATTCCATCTCGGTTAAAACTCTAGGAGGTTTGGTCTCAAACTTTGGATGAGCTAACTTCTCGGAAGGATTATCAGAGATTATAGAGTTGTCTATAAGATATCTATAGAATGTTCTAGTACTATTTATCTTTCTTGAAATACTCTTTGGTGTGTAGTTGTTGTCCTGTAGGGATTGCTTGTACTTCTCTAAATCTTCAATTCTTGTACTTTCAATTGTTGTACAACCTTCTTTAGAGAAAAAGTTCAAAAGTTGTTCAATATCTTTAGCATAGGCTATAACAGTTGCTTCAGACCTACCTTTAGATCTTAAATCACCTATAAACTTATTTCTTTTTTCATCAAAATTTGGATTATTTATTGCTCCCACGGTATTAAACCTTTAATTTATTGATAGGCCTCTATGTCTATAGGCAAATTATATCATTACTAGGGGTGAAGGGCAATAATAATTGTATATGGGCTGAATAATAACTTTCTTAATATTTCTCCCTGTTTTATAATATTTCCATGGATAAAGTATCATATAGATCTAATGGGATACCTCGTAGAGAGGTTAAGAAGACAATAGCACCTGCCTTGTTTAGTAATAACTTCGTAAAAATAGGCTTCATCCTCATATCTGCCTTTCTTCTTTACAATGTTACTCACTCCATAGATATTACTGTTAAGAAGGTTGATATTTTGGAGAATGCCCGTTATGAAGTAGAAAAGTTAAGAGTTACTAATCTTACATTGGCTACCCAACTACAAAATATGCAATCGCCTGAATATATTGAGGTGGAGGCTAGGGATAGGCTAAATTTCTCAGGGAATAAAGACCTGGTCTTTGTTATACCTGAGGGATTATTAGCTACTGCCAAGGAAAGATTAGAGAGTATATTGAATGAAAAACCAGAAGAAAGTGAGAAGTCAGTATTACAACAATGGGGTGAACTTTTAATACAGGGAGTTTAGATTTTCTAGTTTGGAATATGTTGTTGTATGTAGTATAATCCGTATTACTGTGTTAACGCGGGGTAGAGCAGTGGCAGCTCGTCAGGCTCATAACCTGAAAGTCGTTGGTTCGAGTCCAACCCCCGCAACCATTTTAAAAATTTTCCTAAAAGTGTTGTCTTGGATTTAAGAACTTTTTGTGTTAGAATTACGCCAGAAACGACTCTAATACAGCATTTCCGAATAATATGTTAAATATACTAATATGCCATTAACAAATCAACCAGTTAAAGGAATGTACATCATAGAAGAGAATAAAATATATTACCTTCTAGATAGACAATTGAAAACACAAGGAAGACAAGGTGGATTAATAATCATGAGATTACAATCTATGGAAACTGGCAATCAGATCACTAAAACTATCAAATCTGGAGCTAAGGTAGAGCATATTGAACCAGAGACTAAGGAAATGCAATATTTGTATTCTGATGAAAAGGGTTCTTACTTTATGGATTCTGAAACCTACGAAACAATGTTCATAGCTAAGGACACCATTGGTAATTACATCAACTTCCTTAAAGAGGGTTCCACAACTTTAATCCTTATGTATGAGGGTAAGATATTAAATATTAAAGAAGTGCCAACAGTGGTATTAACAGTTACTGAAACATCAGATGCGGTTAAGGGTAATACTGCTAACAGTGCTACCAAATTAGCTAAGGTAGAAACAGGTTTTGAACTTCAGGTTCCTATGTTTATCAAAGAAGGAGACGAGATCAAAATCAATACAGATTCTGGTACATATTCAGGAAAAGCTAATTAGTTTTTGATATAATCTTTTAAAACTTGGTGGAATAGCTCAGAAGGTTAGAGCATAGGATTCATAAACCTAAGGTCGGTGGTTCGATTCCACCTTCCACCATATTTATTTCCCAATTATCCTGTAGTATAATCTTCCCAAGATACACTTGGTATCATAGCTCGTTTTACCACAACACAATTCGGTGTTGTACCATATTTTTCCATGAAAGGGGTTTAAAATGACTTTTGAAGAAGTTGTTAGAAACGTAGTTCAGAAGGCTACAATAGTTGTCCCCACTAGGGGAGTCGTGGCAGTTGCTCGGTTCAATAAAAGACTTCGAATCGTCTGTGTGCCAATTAACCAGGATAAAGATTTCGTTGACACTGAAATTGTCCAGGCACAAGCCCCGGAAGTGAGTCAAGAACTCCTTACCCAAGATCTGTTGTTTTTTGCTTCGGAAGAAGTTGCCGATACCCTCCGTGGGGTGTTTTATGAAATTCAAGGGGCAACGGATGAAGAAATAGATGCAGAATTGGATGATGATGATCTCGCCTTGGGAGGCAGGTGTGTCGAGTGTACATATATGCTTGACCAATGTACTGCGGTTTGCGTAATCGCAAGTCTGTCCAATGATGGACTCCAGGATGATATTATTCGAAAAATGATGGAATAAATAGTAAGACGAGCAGCCGACAGGTGTATGTAAAAATATACCTGTCGGAAGCTTCAAAAGATAAAATCCACAATATTTATTTTCCAATAGACTTATAGTATAATATAGCTTTGATGTATTTACATCATTAGCTCGTTCAATAACAACGTTTTCATACGTTGTATCATATTCTTTGAGAGGGATAAATGTCTATTCAATTGCAAGAAATACGAACCATCGATTTGGTTGTAAGAGATATGCAGAAAGAGATTTTCAGCTGGATTGCAAGGTATTCAAAAAGAGTAAAGTTTCAAAAGAAGAGTGGGAGTGTTCGTTACTCTTGCCGTGGAGGAGCCGCTATTGGGTATAAGCAGAAAGGGAAATCTCCAGTTATTACTGTTAAGAATTTGAACAGTAAGCTTCCTGATTTTTGGGAAGGGAACTCGCAATATGGCTGTTATGCCGGTTATAAATGTATCACCGCTCTTATGAACGAAAAGGATACTTCCGATACGGGAGAAGAATTCTCGTTTGACGGAGCATTTCATGCCGGAGGGTGTGTTGTTTTCCTTGCTGAGTATAATGCATTTGTATCAATTTCATTCTCCGGATTTGAAAGTCCTGAGGATAAGATCATTGCGTTCGCAGCTTTGAAAGAATTTTTCATCCCCAAAGAATAAATAAGACGAGCGAAAACCGACAGGTGTATGTAAAAAATCACCTGTCGGTCTAGTTCTAAATATAAGGAATATTTCCTTTAGAAAGCCCATCTCTTTTGATATAATCATATATATTAGGAATCAAAGCACCAGATATACATACATATCTAAAACATTCCCAATCTAATTTAGATTAATTACATCAAAATGGATAACAAAGAACCAAAGAAAAAAGAGGTAAAAATAGACATTAGAAAAATGCCTACAGGAAAGAGAATAAATATACCAAGTATCATAGTCTCATTAGTATTGACAGCGCTTTTAGCTGCAGGTTTCTTCATAATTAGAAATATGGGATCCAAGGGAACAGCTGTTTCTGTAAGTGAAATAGTGACGGATATAACAGACAAGAAATATGAGAATCTTACACTCAAGGATGACACAGTAACCCTTCAAGAAAGAGATTCTAACAACCTCATTGTAAAAAAATACGCACTCTTACCAAGCGGGACAGACTTCTACCAAGTACTCTCTGACTCAGGTGTAAACATTAAGGATTTGAAAAATGACTTCTACCAACCGGCAGTAGGAGTATCCTTCAGTGACATTATCAGTATCGTATTCCTAGTAGTGGGAGGAATATTGGTATTCATAATGATAAAGAATATGCAGGCATCTGGAGGAAAGATAATGGACTTTGGAGAGAGTAAAGCTAAGTTACTCTTTGGAAAAAAAACAGGTACTACATTTGATGATGTAGCAGGTATTGAAGAAGTAAAAGAAGAATTAACCGAAATAGTGGATTTCCTTAAAAACCCTAAAAAATATCTAGCAGCAGGTGCAAGAATCCCTAAGGGAGTATTACTTGCGGGTGCACCAGGAACAGGAAAAACTCTCTTAGCAAAAGCGGTTGCAGGAGAAGCTGGGGTACCATTCTTCCACACCTCAGGCTCAGAATTCGAAGAAATGTTAGTAGGAGCAGGGGCTTCTAGAGTAAGAGATCTTTTCAAAAAAGCTAAGAATGTGGCACCATGTATCATCTTCATAGATGAAATCGATGCAGTAGCTAAGAAGAGAGGAACAGTATTACACTCCGGAGCAGGAGAGCAGACATTGAACCAGATATTGGTAGAGATGGATGGATTAGAAGGAAGAGAGAACGTCATTGTACTTGCTGCAACTAACAGACCCGATGTATTAGATCCTGCAATCTTACGACCAGGAAGATTTGACCGAATGGTTGTAGTACAGATGCCAGATATGAAGGGTAGGAAGGCAATACTTGAGGTACATGCTCAAAACAAGAAATTTGATGATATCTCAGATTTAGAGGTATTAGCTAAGAAAACAGTAGGATATTCTGGAGCAGATTTAGAAAATCTTCTTAATGAAGCTGCAATCATGGCTGCAAAAGAGGATAGGAAGAAAATAAGTCATGATGATCTCATGGAATCCTACCTCAAGGTAAAACTTGGAAGAAAGAAAAAAGGTGAAAAGGATGATGATGAAATTAAAAAGACAGCATATCACGAGGCGGGTCATGCAATTGTTGCGAAATTTACAGAAGGATCTGATCCAGTAGAGCAGGTCTCAGTTATATCACGAGGTATGACAGGTGGAGTAACGGTATATCTCCCAGAGAAAGACAGGACATTCCTGTACAAAAAGCAGATGCTAGCTTGGTTAAGAACCGGTGTCGCGGGTAGAGCGGCGGAAGAAATTTTCCTAGGAGATATTTCTTCGGGAGCATCAAATGACATAGAAAGAGTAACTGAAACAGCCAAGGATATGGTTATGGAGCTGGGCATGAGTGAAAAGCTCGGGCTCGTAAAGTATGGAGACAGGGAAGAAACAAAGAATCTTGGATATTCATATGGCGGCGGGAAGGATTACAGTGAGAAGACAGCACAGATCATAGATGAAGAAGTTAAGAGATTGACTGACGAAGCATATGAATATGCAAAGAAGCTTTTAAAAGAAAAGAAAGAATATGTAGAGAAGCTAGTCACGGTATTGGTAGAAAAAGAAGTAGTTACAGGAGATGAGTTTGAAGCACTTTTCGTTAAGTAGTAAAATTTTGATATATGAATATACAAAGAACGTCCAAGGATGTCTTTCTGGCAATTGATGCTAATGCAATTGTGCACAGAGCATTCCATGCATATCCATCTACACTACAAACGGAAGATGGTGTCCAGGTAAACGCGGTATATGGCTTCACAGTTATGCTTTTAGAAGCATTAAAACAATTCCATCCAGAGTATGTACTTTGTGCATTTGATACTAAAGCTCCAACTTTTAGACATATTGAATTTGCTGAATACAAAGGTACTAGAAAGCCTACAGATCAGTCTCTCTTAGATCAATTCCCATTGGTAGAAGAAGTGCTTAAAGCATTCAATATACCAATCATAAAGCAGGAAGGGTTTGAAGCAGACGATATCCTTGGAACAATATCCAAGATGGTAGATAGTGGAAAGTGGAAGAACGAGAATCTAGACTTTTACATATTAAGTGGGGATAGGGATTTACTACAGTTAGTCAAAAATGACATTAGAGTATGCTTACCTGCTGGAAATTTCAAAAATCTAGTATTGTATGATACTGATGAGGTATTCAAATACATGGGGGTATATCCAAATCAAATCATTGACTACAAAGCCATAGTAGGGGACGCATCAGACAATATCCCAGGAATTAAAGGTATTGGAGGGAAAACAGCTGTAGATTTACTAAAAGAATATGGAGATGTAAATACAATATACAAGAATATATCCAAGCTAAAACCTAGACTACAAGGACTCTTTGGAGAAGGTATAGAGCAGGCGGAGATGAGTAGAATGTTGGCTACCATAGAACAAGATATGCATGTAGATATACACCTAGAGGCATGTAGAACTAAGGATTTTGATAGAAGTAATGTCCTAGAAATGTTTAAGAAATTCAGCTTCAGATCATTAATGGCAAGACTAGATGATATCTTTGGAAAAGAAGAAACATCCGATTCCCCACAACTAAGCATATTTGGAACTAATTCAAATACTGAAATTGATTGGCAAAGTATTGAGACTTTCAAAGAGTTAACAGGAAGATCGAAGGAAGTGATCTTGGGATATATATCAAAAGACGAATCCTACAATGGTGAACCATTTTACGTTGTCCGATTCAATTTCGTAGGTGGTGGATTTCAGGATGGTCTCTTTAAAGAAATTGATACAATGATTCCTCAAGACTGTATAACCACATTCTACAATTGGGAAGAATTAACTGCACAGAAACATATAGTTTTGAACTATGAGAAATCCTTCGATGTAATGCTTTTTGCCCATACAATTAGCTCTGGGAAGAAGACAGTTTCCTTTAAAGATCTAGCCTTTGACTATGCAGGAAAAGTTTTTGAAGAAAAACTTTCGCCACTTAGAATGACAGATATATTGGATGCGATTGTTGAAATTAGAGAGAAGGAAAACAGGAAAGCGAATGATACCGAATTGTATGAATATACCCAGAAAAGCATTAAAGAATATCTAAAGGTTGAAGGAGATTACTTGGTTAATGTTCTTAAAAAAGTCGAAATGCCAGTGGCAGAGATATTGGGGAAGATGGAGAGAAGAGGCATAAAGATTGATGTAGGATATCTTAACAAGTTAAACACAGAGGTAAAAGAAACAATGGATCGGCTATCTAAAGAAATCTTTGATTCTGTCGGGCACGAATTTAACATCAATTCGCCAAAACAGTTAGGAGATGTCCTTTTTAATGAATTACAATTACCAGTGGTAGGGAAACAATCAACAAGAGAAGATGTTTTAGAAGGTCTAGTAGGAGCACACCCATGCGTTGAGAAACTTCTGGAGTACAGAGAAGTCTCTAAGGTATATGGTACATATACGGCACCACTACTTGAAATGGCTCAAAAAGATTCAAATACTTCCATTCATACCGATTTTAAGCAAGCTGGAACAACCTCTGGAAGATTCTCATCTGCTAATCCAAACATGCAAAATCTCCCTGCATCGGGCACATGGTCAGAGAAGTTAAGGAAAGCATTCGTACCTAATGATGGATTTAAATTCGTAGGAATGGACTATGCGCAGATGGAGCTAAGAATCATGGCAGATATGTCTAGAGATGATTTGTTAATTAAGGATTTTAGAGATGGATTAGACATTCACAAAGCTACAGCAGCAAGAATATTAGAGAAGGAAGTTGAAGACGTAACTAAAGCTGAAAGAAACGCGGGAAAGACAGTTAACTTCGCCATCCTTTTCGGACAAACATCCTTTGGATTGTCGAGACTATTAAAAATCGATGCACAAAAGGCGGCAGAATACATTCAACACTACTTTGAACACTATGTCGGGGTTGAGAACTATATTCGTATCTTAGAAAAAGAAGCCTACAAAATGGGCTATGTACAAAGCATGCTTGGAACTACAAGAAGAATAGCGGCAGTTAAGTCTCACAACATTACAGATAGAAGAGCTGCATTGAGAGAAGCTGTGAATATGCCAATACAAGGTACAGAAGCTGACATTATGAAGCTAGGAATGGTAAAGCTCAATGAGCTCATCGAGAATGAATTCGAAGAAGAAGCATACATATTACTTCAGATTCACGATGAATTTGTATTTGAAGTCAAAGCAAGTAGAGCAGAGGAGTTTAGAGAGAAAGCTTGCTACATTCTTAGAAATGCAGCGTCTTTAGAAACTACCCTAGATGTACACGATAGTATCGGAGTCAATTTGTCCGAATTGAAATAGACATGTATAATTGTAACAGAGAATAAATTTAAGCCCCATGTGGATAACTATATGGCAACTACCCCAAGAAAGGAAAATCATGCATTGAGTACAATCCTAACTCTAGGAGGAATTTTTTTAGGCGCGTTTTTGATAACAAAACTTACACATCAAGAAACATCTTCTACCCCTATGAGTAAAGAAAGTCCTGAAAAGAAAAAAGAAGAAAAACCTGAAGTCAAAATTGAAAAGGTTGAAGAAAAAATTCTAGGATTAAATGACAGACAAATCAGAATACTCAAAGTTGTAAAAGAGAAGGGGATCATAACCCCCAAGGATATTCAAATTTTAGTCCCAGATGTATCCTCAAGAACCCTCAGAAGAGATATGGATGTACTTGCAAAAGAGAAGTATATATCACAGAAAGGCAGTACTAAATCAACGTTTTACAAATACATAGGGAGGTAATATGGAAAGAGTATCATTCAAAAAAGTATGCGAAGTTTTTCAACAACTTGAAGTAACAGGTTCGAGGAATGACATGACAGGTATACTCGCAGAGTTTCTTAAAACACTAGATAGCAAGGATGCACAGATTGTCTCTTACCTTGTACAAGGAAGAGTAGCTCCATTCTTTGTTGCTAATGAATTCAACTTCTCGGAGAAAAGCTTGGTATCTCTTTTTGATGCTCTGTGTAAGGTAAAAGGACGTAAGTTCGATATGCAAAAGAAGCGAACAGAGCTTGGAGATATTGGGGATGCTGCAGAATTTCTTTCAAATGAACTTGGATTTAAGTCAGAGGAAACATCATTAGAAGAGATATATAATCGAATGTGGGAAATAGTTAAAGCTACGGGGACAGGATCAATAGAGAAGAAGAAGGCATTGGTCATGAGTCTTCTCCAGAGCATGAACCCATTGGAAGCTAAATATCTTAGTAGGACTATATGCGGAGAATTGAGACTAGGAATGAATTCCAAGACAGTATTAGATGTATTTTCTTTTGTATTAAATGGAGACAAAAGCTTGAGAGAGAGATTAGATAGATCATATGGAGTAAGCGCAGATTTAGGATATATATGTTCCTTGATTATGAAGGTTAGGGATGGAGCTGAGGAAAAGATTCTGGATTTACATATAACCCCAGGAGTACCTGTACTGTCTAGGTTGGTTGAGAGGGTAGGCTCATTTGAAGAAGTAATTGAGAGATTTGGAAATGAATTCTTAGTTCAACCAAAGTTTGATGGGTTGAGATGTCAGATTCACAAATTCAAGAAGAATGATTCAAGGTATGAAGAGAGGATGATGTGGGAAATCTTTGCGGAGAAGCCTTCTCAGAGCGGTCTTTTTGAATCTAAAGCTAATGAATATGAAGTACGGTTGTTTACTAGAAACTTAGAAGATGTTACGGATATGTTCCCAGAAATTGTTGATGCTGCAATGGAATTAAGGCAGGAGTCATTTGTCTTGGATTCTGAAGTATTAGGCTGGAACTACAAAGAGAATACATTCCTGAGTTATCAGGAGACTATGCAGAGGAGAAGGAAATATGGGGTAGAGGGGATGCAAGTAGATATCCCAGTTAAAGCCCAGACCTTTGATCTCCTGTATTTGAATGGTGAGGATATTTCTGAGATAGATACTGATATGAGAATAAACAAGCTTGAACAAGAGTTCTTAGATACCCATGGGGGTATAGAGGTGTGCAAGACCACTCTCGTTAATGGAATAGAAGATTTACAACAGATATTTGATGAGAATGTAGGTAAGAAACTAGAAGGAATCATCGTAAAACAGCTAAAAGGTCCGTATTATCCTGGTGCTAGAAACTTTGAATGGATTAAATTGAAGAAATCTATGCAAAAAGATCTAGTGGATACTATAGATTTAGTAGTTGTAGGCTTCTACAATGGGTCTGGAAGACGAAGTAAGCTAGGAGTTGGCGCTATATTGGGTGCTTTGTATAATCCTGAATCTGATATATATGAGGCTATCTGCAAAGTTGGTACTGGATTTAGTGATGAATTGCTGAAAAGTATAGGAGAAGGCTTCAAAGAGGATATCGTAAATAAGAAGCCGAAGAATGTTGAAGTGAATGATATTCTTGCTCCAGATGTATGGGTTGATCCTAAGATTGTATTTTCGGTAGAAGCTGATGAAATTACACAGAATATTAAGGCAGATTTAAATATAGGTGGTGGGCTTTCTTTGAGGTTCCCAAGACTCGTAGAATGGAGTAGGGACAAGAC
>Ga0209800_10001928_pt1 | contig 19578 bp, 15 predicted proteins | sample Higcelweek8metaG_FD_187174 | JGI IMG/M metagenome (GOLD analysis project Ga0209800, IMG submission 187174) | Freshwater pond sediment microbial communities from the University of Edinburgh, under environmental carbon perturbations - High... | ecosystem: Environmental > Aquatic > Freshwater >...
TTCGGCTGCTTTATCTCCATATTTTTCTTCCATCCATTGCCTCAAAATTCTAAAAGCCACTCCTGGCTCAGTTGTTGTCCCCGATTTTGAAATTACATTTAAACTCACTTCTTTACCATCCATCTGTCCCAAAATATCCTGCATCTGTCGCGAACTCAAATTATTTCCAGCAAACAAAATATCTACTTTTCTATCACCATTATTTAAGGCTTCAATTATTGCCCTTGCTCCCAAATATGATCCCCCAATTCCAATTACCACTAAAATATCACTCTCATTTCTAATTTTTTCTGCTGCTTTTTTTATTCTTTCAAATTCTTCTTTATCATAATCCACTGGTAGATTTAACCAACCCAACATCATATCATTTCTCGACTCGCCGTAATCTTGATGAAGGCGGTTATGACACTCACTCACCCTTTCTTGCCACTTAACTATTTCTGAAACATCAACAAAACTTTTTATTTTACTATCATCAAGTATTTTTTTTATCATCAAAGCCATTATATCTCAAAAAACCTCATCCTAACAATATCGCCATTTCAAAAATCACTAAACAAAAATTTAAATTAAAGATTCACTCTTTTAGAACCAAGCTCTATCGCTCTCTTTTCTATCTTTCTAAAATCCTCTCTAACTTTGCCATTTTCCCCTCCCCACATATAAACCCTTGAAATTCCATCAGTCAAACCCTCACTTAATTCACACCCTCCAAAAGCTTTCTTCATAGCTTCCTCAAAAGAAGGTCGAAAATTAATATTTAAATCTATTGGCAAAAAAGCTATCACTGTCTTATCTTCTGGATTATGAAAAATAACCAAATTTCTACCTGAAGCAACACCAGCTAAATCATAAACCCCAAAACCTTCACTTGGGCTTTTGTGTAAAGGACCATTAACAGTTTTTCTAGCTTCATCACTCATTCCAGAAGTAGTCTGTAGAAGATTTGTACCAGATAATAAACGACCAATCCCCTCAAATAAATCCTTAGACTCCATATCTAAACTCAATTTTGTTTCTTTAGATGTTTTTTCATTCGTTTTTTCAAACCCTTTCAAACTAGCTTTTTGTTCATCCGAAAGTCCACCAAAATTAAGAATTGCAGCTCTTAGGGCTGAATCATTTTTTTCAGGATTAAGTAATGGTAAAGAAACTCCTTCTGCTTCTATTCTTTCTGGTTTTATCGTCATATCCCCGATTATAGCACAAGACTAGTTCTTCCCACTCTGAATTGGATTCGTCCCAGCAATTTCATCAAGCTTTTCTCTACTTATTGGCATTTCTGGTTCGGTATGTCCAACTGGAATTTCCCCACGCATTTCATCAAAATTTTCTCGTTGCGATGCCGCAATTTCTAATTCTTTTTGATCCATATCGCATCATTATATATCATTTTTATGAAAAAACAATATTATAAGATAAACCACTCGTTCCAATTATTCTCTAACTACTAAAGGTTTATCAACCGAATCAATAGCGGCCCGTGAAGACAAAAGTTCTGTAAACTGTCCTCTCCAATAGTCAACATCCCTATACTTACGACCAACAGAAGCCTCAGCAACCTGACGACCAAATGAAGCAGCTCGTTGATCTTTCAATTTTTGTAAACTTTTCACTGCATCTGGTAACTGAATAGATGCCATTTTTTCTTGTGTACTCATATACCCCCATGATACCATCAATTTTACTAAAAAACAATATTATAAGATTAAAAATATTCCTAAAACTTACCTTCCATTTTTACTGACAAATTATTTCTATCTCTATCCCAAATAGCCGGATTAATCTCAATATAATTTTTAATTTTTAAATATTCTGTTTCATCTCTAATAATTATTTCAAAATAATTCCTCTGCCAAACAGGCAATCCATCTAATTCAATCTGACCAATCTGTTTGCTTGTTGTCGATTTAATTCCCCTAATTATTGATCCCAAATTATTTTTCGGTGATGTAAATTTATTTTTATTCCGTAGGGGCGTATTGCAATACGCCCCTACCAAAAAATCAAAATTTTTTTCAAAAAAAATACCGGGGACGACTGTTGCAAGCTTTCGCTTACTTCAATCGCCACCCGGCATTTTATTCAACTAAAAAGTCAATCAGCCACTACGACCAACATCATTGTTAGATGAATATTCGCGCGAAAGTATTACTTCTTGGAGCCATGCCGCGGCTTCGGATGACGCGCCCGCTGTTGCCTGGGTTGAGGCTGTTTTTTGCGAGGGACCGGTACTCCCCACTGGGGTGGCATTATTCCAGGAGGCAACGGCTGGTATTCCATTTCTGTTTCACTCACTGCGGTCATATTGTTCCCGAACAGAACCCAATTGATAATCCGGCGTACCCATCCAAACTTAGCATACCACCGCTCTTTTTTGGAGATCGTGACAATCTTTGTGTCCGTAACCCAGGCTAAAAGTTCCTCCACAAGGTCGTTCACCGCCTCAGCAGATGACCCAACCACAGACAGATGGTACATTTTCTTCACACCATCTGTGTGAAAAGATTTTTCAACCTTGATTTCGCCATGAGCTTTCGGACGACAGATAATACGCCGTTGCGGTTCCTCCGGATCGAATATACCCCCATAGATAGCATCCGACAGAAACGACAACCGATGTCCTTCCGGCACTTCCAGAATCGACACTTTCGAAGAAGAAATGACCCGACCAAACTCGTTCACCAAAGCATAGTTTCCAAACATACCGTTTCCTCCATTTTCTGCTCAGAGTGATCCCTGAGTCAGTATTACTTCACGCTTTTTCAAGCGAAAGCCAACAAAAAATAAATTATTATTCTCTCTTGGCCTCCGCCTGAATATTTTTAAAGAACCTAATAAATTAACTTAAATCTAAAGCTTTATTAAATTTAGTTAAATTACCAGTATTAGCGACAATTATATCAAAAAACATCATAAAAATCAATGTTATAGGATTAATCAGCAATTTCTCCTACCAAAAACCCCCTCACTCAGAGGGGGTTTTATTTGTCTAGTGTAGAGACGCCCCGTCGGGACGTCTCTACAAGGAAATCGACTATTTTTTCGATTCTTCTACTACTGCCTGAGCGGCTGCAAGGCGAGCAATTGGTACTCGGTAAGGTGAGCAAGACACATAGTTAAGACCTATATTATGGCAGAACTTAACAGTAGCTGGGTCTCCACCTTGTTCTCCACAGATACCAATATTAAGTTTAGGATTACCTGCTCGGCCAAGTTTTACTGCCATTTCCATCAGTTTGCCAACACCTTTTTGGTCAACACTCTTGAATGGATCTTCAAGCAAGATTTTTTCTCTCATGTAATCTTTGATGAATTTGCCAGCATCGTCTCGGCTAAATCCATAAGTCATTTGAGTCAAATCATTGGTTCCAAAAGAGAAGAATTCCGCTTCAGCTCCAATCTCATCAGCAGTTACTGCTGCTCGTGGGATTTCGATCATGGTTCCAATTTCGTACTTCAAAGTGACACCATAAGATTTCATGGTTTCTTCGATAACTGGAATCAATTTTGCTTTGAGCCATTTTAATTCTTCTACATCAGCTACTAACGGGATCATAATTTCTGGTACGATTTCAGCGTTTTGTTCCTTTTTCAATTCACAAGCAGCGCTCATTATAGCTTTTACTTGCATTTGATTGATTTCTGGGAAAGTTACACCTAAACGACATCCTCTATGACCCATCATTGGATTAGCTTCGTGAAGAGATTCGACTTTTTCTTTGAGTTTTTCAAAAGAAATTCCCATTTCCTCAGCTAATGCTTTGATATCTTTATCTTCATGAGGTACGAATTCATGTAGAGGTGGATCAAGCAAACGAATTTTGACCGGCAGACCTTTCATGATTTCAAATAATTGTTTGAAATCATTTTTCTGCATTGGGAAAATTTTAGCTAAAGCTGCTTCACGTTGTTCTACTGTGTCAGAGATAATCATTTGTCGAATGGCAAAGATTTTATCTTCTTCAAAGAACATGTGTTCAGTTCGGCAAAGACCAATACCTTGAGCTCCAAATTCTCGAGCTACTCGAGCATCTTTTGGAGTATCCGCATTAGTTCTGACTTCTAATTTTCTGGTTTTGTCAGCCCATTTCATTAGAGTTTCAAAGTCCCCTGAAAGGGTGGCTTCCATAGTTGGCACTTGTCCCAAAAATACTTCACCAGTAGAACCGTCGAGTGTAATGATTTCTCCCTCTTTAATTGATTGATCACCAATTCTGAATTCCTTGTTTTTTTCATCAACAGAAATCATTTCACAACCAGCCACACAACAGCGACCCATACCTCGGGCCACCACAGCTGCGTGAGAAGTCATTCCACCACGAGCCGTTAAAATACCACTTGCAGCGTTCATACCAGCAATATCTTCTGGAGAAGTTTCAGCGCGAACCAAAATTACTTTCTTACCATTTTCTACCCATTCTACGGCAGTTTCAGCATTAAAGACAACTTGTCCATTTGCTGCACCTGGGGATGCTGGTAAACCTTTGGCAATAACTTTAAAATTAGTTTTTGCTTTTGGATCCAAAGTTGGATGAAGTAATTGATCGAGTTTGTCAGCTTCAACTCGAGTCAAAGCAGTTTTTTCATCAATCATTCCTTCAGCTACTAAATCGACAGCCACTTTTACCATAGCTGGAGCCGTTCTCTTGGCATTACGAGTTTGAAGAATGAAAAGTTTACCGTTTTCAATAGTAAATTCCACATCTTGCATATCTTTATAATGACCTTCCAATCTATCGAAAATAGCGATTAACTCATTGTAAGCAACTTCGTTATCTTCTTTTAGAGTCTCCAATTTTTTTGGAGTTCGGATACCGGCCACCACATCTTCACCTTGAGCATTCATTAAATACTCACCGTAAGATTTTTTCTCACCAGTTGATGGATTACGAGTAAAAGCGACTCCTGTACCAGAATCATCACCCATGTTTCCAAAAACCATTGATTGAACGTTGACTGCAGTTCCAAAAATTTTGGTTTCATCAATTTTGTTCAATTGGCGATAAATACAAGCTCGTGGATTATTCCAAGAACCAAAAACAGCATCAATAGCTCCATTTAATTGATCTTGTGGATCTTCTGGAAAATCTCGACCTTTTTCAAGTTTGTAGAGTTCTTTGTAACCTTTAACGACTTCTTGCCAATCAGTGGCAGTCATTTCAGTATCTTGAGTAATTCCCTTTTTGGCTTTAACAGTGTTGATTACATGTTCCAATTTTTCATGTTCCATGTTTTCGACCACGTTACAGTACATTTGGATAAAACGTCGGTAAGAATCCCACACAAATCTGGCATTGCCCGTTTTTTCTACCATTCCTTCGACAACTTTCTCATTTAAACCTAAGTTTAAAATAGTGTCCATCATGCCTGGCATGGAAGCAGCTGCTCCAGAACGAACTGAAACTAACAATGGGTTTTTGGCATCACCAAATTTTTTCCCAGTAGTTTCTTCCAATTGTTTCAAAGCAGTTTCTTTTTGCTCTTTGAGTTCAGTTGGATATTTCTTGCCATTATTATAATAGTATCGGCAGACTTCAGTCGAAATAGTAAACCCGGCTGGAACTGGAATCTCTAAATTGGTCATTTCGGCCAAATTAGCTCCCTTTCCTCCAAGAAGATATTTCATGTCTTTGTCGCCTTCAGCTTTTCCTTTGCCAAAAGAATAGACATATTTATTCATATTTTTTTATTATTAATTATTAATTATTAATTTTTAATTAAATCAACGTCTCTACTTTAATATAATCAAGCTTATTTTTCAATAGAGAGACGTTTAATTATTGCAATCAATTCCTAAAAACATTATCTTTAACTAGTGAATTTAGTTAAAAACAATAAAATATTTTTTATTGCCGGAAGTTTTGTTTTATCTGGTATTGTCTTTTTTGGTCTCAAACCATTTCTCTCTCCTATTAAATCTGCCTCTGTCAGCAATTTAAAAGACGAACTTTCTACTGCTCAACTTTCTTATTTTGGCCGCCTTGACTCTAATAATGTTGCTGGAAATTCACTTATCACTGTTATGACTAGTACTGGGTCAGCTCCATCAAATAACAATTACAACCTATTTATCGGCGATACTCTTGCTATTGCCAATGCCACCACTGGCAGTACTCAATATGTCGTTAGTGATACCACCGGAACTAACAGCATTCTTCTTACTGAAAATATTGACAACCTTAATGCTTACGTTAATCACTATGTTGTTGCCACTAGGTCAGCCATTCATAAAGTTAGTTTTTCTCCAGAAAGTTCTATTAGTGATGGTAAATGGCAAGTTTTATTAAAAGCTAGCAATCTTTCCGGGGAAACCCCAAATGACGGTATGCCCGATCAAGGCGGATTTGACGCTTACGGTCTCCAAGCTTCCGATATTACTTGTCCTTGGGGTGGAACTGCTTCAGTCGGAACCACCGTCGTTCTTACTTCAGGTATTAGTGTTGGCGCTACCGGACCATATCATTTAATTACTTGTAGTTTGCCCACTGGTGGCACTAATCCAGTTGGTAGTACTGCTCCCGACACTATTATTATAGGTAATACTCATCAACTTATTAATCCTGCTCCAGCTATTAGCCACACCATCGGCCAAGCCAACGCTTCCGCCGATACCTATACGTTCATCGTTCGCCACACCGATTCATCAGGCACCATCATCAACAACGACACCACTATTGGTAAAATTGCTTTAACAGAATCAGTCAAAGTCACCGCTACCATTGACCCAACCATCACTTTTTATATTGACGCTATCGGCACCAGCACTCCAGGTTTAACTCGATGTGGCACTACTATTTCTGCTGGGGCCTCCCAAACTACTTCCACTTCAGTTAATTTTGGCTCAATTAGTTTAGGTCAATTTAACACTCTTGCCCAAAGATTCACTTGTTCTACCAACGCCATAAATGGATATGTTATTCAAGTTTTTGAAAATAAACCATTAACTATCACCAGTATTGGTGATACCACCACCATTCCTGACACTAGTTGCGATTCTTCTCCTGCCTGCGATATTAATAATCCAGAAGAATGGGATACTAACAGCAGCGCTTCTCAGTTTGGTTATTCTCTTGAAGCTATCAATAGCTCCCCTATTGCTTTTGAAGCAAGCACAAATTTCACCGCTAAACCATTTGGAATTGGTTATAATAATGCCCAAGTTATTATGAATAGAGATAGTACTCCATCTACTGAAGATAAAGGTTATATTTGCTATCGCGTCACTGCTTCTAATTTTCAACAAGCTGGAACTTATCAAAATCAAATCAGTTTTATTGCTACTGCTACTTTTTAAACATATTCTCTGGACAAAACAATTGGCAAACTTTTATTTCTAAAATTCGAGCTATTTTATAAACTACCTTTAATGAAGGCCTTCTATTCCCATTTTCTATAAATTGAATATATTTAGAACTTAACCCCAATTTTTCCGCCAACATTTCTTGAGTTAACCCAGCTTCTTTTCTTAAATTTCTAATTTTTTTTCTCAAACGAAAATCGTCTCTAGTAATCATACTCATGTATGTATATTATAAAGTAAGTTGCTACAACACCAACTAATTGTTACTAACATTAGCAACTAAACCCTTGACACAGGTCAAGCATTCGTTTTATCTTTAATCAACAATTATAAAGAATAAGTGTATGAACAAAAATATTTTTAAGGCAATCCTATTCCTTTTATTTTTCTCCCCTACTTTCTTCTACCTTAAAAATCCAAAAATTTCTCAATCTGCTCCTTCAACTGAACTAAAAGACCAGCTATCTTCTGCCCAACTTTCTTATTTTGCTCGTCTTGGTACTGGTAATACTGCCGGCAATTCCATTATTTATATCAATAATACTGGCACTACCCTTTCCATCAATAATTACAATTTAGATATCGGCGACACTCTTTCTATTCAAAACAGTGTCAGCGGTACCAACACTTACGTTGTCAAAGGTTTAGTTGATGGCAATGCTATTGCTCTCGATACCGGAATTGGTGTTAGTAACATTACTTCAGGACTAAGTGTTATTTCCCCACGATACGCCACTCACACCGTTTCTTTTAAACCCCAAAGTTCTGTCACTGGCGGAAAATGGCAAGTTCTCATCAAAGCCGATAGTACTCTTCAAGCTGATAATTCTCCTGATACGGCTGGATTCGATCAAGGTACATTGTTAAATTCTGCTGTTACTTGCCCATGGAGTGGTACCGCTAGCGATGTTGGTACTACTGCCATAGTTTCGGGTAATACTTACCATGTCGTTACCTGTAGTTTGCCTACCGGAGGAACTAATCCTATTGGAGTATCAGGCAGTATCATTATTGGAAATACTACTAACATGCTTTTAAACCCAGCCCCAGCCGCCAACCATACTGTTGGTCAAGCCAATGCTACAGCCGACACTTACTCTTTCACACTTCGACACCTTGATGCTAGTGGTGTAGCTATCGACGAAGACACTACCACTGGAAAAATCGCTGTTACTGAATCTGTTCGAGTCACCGCTACCGTCGACCCAACTATTACTTTCTCTGTGGGCAATAGTGGTGTCACTACCTCCACTGCTCGTTGTGGCACAGCTCTTGGTTCTGGGGCAGCCAACACTACTGGTGCTAGCGTCGAATTTGGATCACTTAACTTAAGTGCTTTCAATAATTTAGCTCAATTCCTTCAATGCACCACCAACGCTACCAATGGTTATGTTATTCAAACTTTTGAATCAGGTCAATTAACTATGATTGATGGCAGTACCACCATTCCAGATACCACTTGTCCTAGTAATTCTTGTACTACTTCTTCGGCTGCTTTGTGGGCCACTAATACTACTTCTGGATTTGGTTATGCTCTAGAAGTGGGAAGCACCTCTGCTGGTGCCGTTTTAGGTATCACTACCGCTAGTGCCTACAAACCTTTCGGGCTTGGTTGTGCCAATGCTCAACCAGTTCTTAGCCGAACCACCACTCCAAGTGGTACCGATTCCGCTTATATCTGCTACCGAATCACTGTTAGCAACTTTCAGCCAGCAGGCACTTACCAAAATGAAATTAATTTTATTGCTACTGCAACCTTTTAGGTGTTTAATTAAAATATAAAAACATGAAATCTGCCAAAATCTCCAAATCGCTGCTAGCTACTAGCTGTTTACTAATCGCTACTAGCTATTTGCTATTGGCTAACCCACTATTAGCGGCTGAAACCAGTACTGGTTTGTCTGCTATTCCTCCTCGTTTAGAAGTCACCGTTCCTGCTGACAGTACCAATTCTCAAGCTGTCAAAATTCGTAACGAATCAAACGAAACTAAAACTATCAAAGTTACAGTTCGTGATTTTGTGGTCACCGACAACCAAGGCACTCCCAATTTTATTGATGATATTTCCGAAGTTGCCAGTAACCGTTGGGCCGCTAGTTCTTGGATTCAAATTTCCCCATCCTCTCTTACCCTTAAGCCCGGAGAGACTAAAAGTCTTACTTTAACTGTTCTCCCTCCAGCCAACGCCCTTCCAGGTGGCCACTATGCCGCCGTCGTTTATAGTCCAGAATCAGGTTCTATTGGTAGTGCTACTGGAGCGTCCATTCAAACGAATGTTGGTACTTTAGTTTACGTCACTGTTCCTGGAGATATTAATCAGAAAGCCACTATCCAATCTTTTTCTGCTCCAAAATTTTCCGAATTTGGACCAATTAACTTCAAAGCTACTATAAAGAATTCCTCTGATATTCATATCCAACCAGTTGGGGCCATCACTATTAAAAATTGGTTTGGAGGTAAAACAGCTCAATTGAATCTCGATAGTACTAATATTTTCCCCTATACTTCCAGAGATTTTGAAAATACTCTTGATAAGAAATGGCTTTTTGGTCGATACAAAGCCACCCTCAATGCTGTCTATGGCACTGCTGGCGCAATAATGGCTACCACTATCATTTTTTGGGTAATTCCATGGAGATTAATTATCTTAATCATTGCCGCTATTACTGTCATTACTGCTTTGATTATTATCATCAACAAGAAATCAAAAAAGAATCCAAAAGCCACTGAAAGTGATGTTGCCCAACTCGAAAAAGAGCTCGAAGAACTAAAGAAAAAATACAAAGACCAATAAGCCAGTCAGCTCATCAGCCCTTCAGCCATTCAGTTTTAATAAATTTGTAGAGACGCGCCGCCGGCACGTCTCTACAATATTCTGTTCTTCTGATAAGCTGACAGGCTGAAAAGCTGATAAACTTAAACTATGTACTTTCTCTTACTATTCTTATTCTTCTTACTTCCGCAACCAATCTCCGCCATTGAGGCCCAGTCCTCTACCATCATCACTGCTTCAGTCGAACAAAATCGCGTCACCATTTACGGTTACACTTCACCAAATTCAAAAGTTGAGTTAAGCAACGCCCAAGTTTATTCCCAAACTTACAGCGACGATTCCGGTTATTTTGTTTTCGATAAAATTCTTCTCCCAAAAATTGAATTATCCGATCTTTGTTTATCATCAATTGACAATAATTCTCGTCAAACCACACCAGTCTGCTTTCCCTCACCCCCAGCTACCAATTACCACACCGATGTTGGCCCAATTCTTCTTCCTCCAACCATTTCTTTAGAAGAAAGCAACATCAACCCCGACAGTACTGTTTTAACTTCTGGCCAAGCTATTCCCAATTCCCAAGTCAGTTTAAGTTTTTACAAAGTTAACGACTCTGCCCACGCTTTTTCTCTTTTTCCTAATTTAACTGCTTTTATTAAACCCAAACCAGCTTTAGCGTATTCCTTACCTTCTGTCACTGCCACCACCGATGAATTTGGAAATTTCAGTCTTAATCTTCCCACCGCCTATGCCAGCAATTATCGCCTTTATGCCACCACCAAATTTAACAACAATTATTCCCCCAAAAGCAACACCCTCCTCTATATCCTACCCTCCCTCTTCTACCTCTTTCTACAACAATATCCTTTTGTAAAATACCTCATTCCTCTATTAATTATTGCTTTAATTATTACCTTCTATCTTCTTCATCTAAAATCCAGAAACCAACATCTAGCATCTAGATTTCTCCCAGCAATTAAAAATTTCCTTCCTGCCATCACCGTTTGCAAAATAAAAAAGAAATAATCTAAACCGTTTTATTTAATCTTTCTACAAACCACATTCTTAACATTGTCGACAAATTAATTCCCTGGTTTTCCGCCATATCTTCTAGTCTCTTTTTCATTTTTGGTTGAACCCGAATAATGATACTTTCTTCTTTTACTATTTTCGGTTTATAACAAATTTTTACTTTCTTCATCTCTGGCAAAAAATCAGTTATATCATTTTTATCCCAAAAATCAGCTTCTTCTTGTATTGATTTAAATTTTGGTATTATTTTCGTCATTTATTAATCTCCTTTCTTTCCGGCTACTATCTCGAGCCGTTACTAAATAATAAACTCCTTTAGATTTTTCTACTAAAACTAAAGATAAAAGTCGACCATTTTTAGTTTTACCTAAAAATATCAATCTTTCTTGATAGCTTCTAAAAGAGCAAACTGGTTTAAAACAAGCCTCTTCAACCTCTTCTTTACACACATTGTGCTTTTTAATATGTGTCAGGTTGTACTCATCCCAAACTAATTCTTCAATATTGTATAACATTGTATTACAAAAATCAATAACTCTCTTTCTTACTAAATTCTTCTTTCTTCAATACATCCAATTTCCACCATTTATGTAACATCCTCGACCATTCACCCAAAGAAGTTGTGTCTTTGCACATCTTTCTCCATAATCTTTTACGTTTACCCTTCATTTTATTTTAGTAAATATTTAATATAAATAATTATTAAACGAATAAAACCCGAAGTCAACAATTAAATCAATAATCTTAAAATACCGTAGAGACGCCCCGCCGGGACGTCTCTACTTTAACAGGCTGACTAGCTGACTAGCTGATAAACTGATAGACTAAAAGTGTGAAAAATAAATATTTATTTATTATTGCCTTTCTTTCTTTAGCCTTAATCGCCTCCGTCTTTTTAGTCGTTCGCACTACCACTACGTATCAACGTGCCGCTACTTCCACTACCTCTATTGTTCTTGAAAATTCTTATCTCTTTGCCTCCCCTCTCCAAGCCAAAGCTGATAATAAAGAAATGATTCGTCTCACCATTTTTTTACTTGATGGTCGAGGGTTAGGCGTCGCCAATCAAACCGTCACTTTAAATTTACCTAAAAATATTACCATCACTAACCAACAAGAAATCACCGATCAAAACGGCAAAGCCATTTTTGATCTCGTCTCCTCCACTGCTCAAACTGCCAATATTACGGCAAAAACTGATACCGCCAAATTACCTCAAAGTGTCAAAATAATTTTCTACTAATAAATTAGTGTTATCAAAGTATCGTTGCCTCTGCCAAAATTTACCCAAATAAGTATTGATATCTATAACAATTAAAATCTTTAATCATCATAAACCCCTATTATTATAGAAATTTATCAAAAATAGATTGATCTGCTAAAAAATACTTCCGCCAATATTCTTTTCTACATCAAATCGCATCCAACCCTCACTGTTTTAATCATAAATATTTTTCACGAGTCAAAAATTTCCTCTTTAACTATAGAGACGCCCCGCCGGGACGTCTCTACAAAATTCTGTTCTTCTGACAAACTGATGAGCTGAAAGACTGAATAGCTAACTTTTTCCCTAAAATTAAACCCAAACCCATCCTCCAATCCCTCTTATCAGAATAATTCCCTATCTGCCAATAATTTCTTGATCAATATAACATTTATCATCATTAATATTCAAACAATCTCTCCGTCATTGCGCCTGCCCGCCGATTGCTAGGAGCGTAAACGAAGCAATATCATCGAAATCTCAATAATAACTATTGTATTTATTGTAGAGACGCACGATCGTGCGTCTCTACACATAGAGATATCAAAGTTACGATTTTCATCGACTAGCCAAAAACCAACCAAAAAAAATCTCCCTCAGTTTCCTAAGAGAGATTTAAAGTCCTAGCTTGTTCCGATGAATTAACTTGGACCTACCATTCAACTAGTATTATTGGTCATAAAAAAACAAAAGTCAATAACCAGTTGTATTAATCAAAAAATCCATTAATATTTTAACTATGTGGGCCTGTTTCCGGTGAAAAGCTGGACCTACCATTCCTAGCTAGCGGGTTCAACCCCCGTCAGGTCCACATAATTTTCTACAACCCAAAATCCGTTTTACTACTTACTATTAGCTAATAATCCAATCAACTAATTACGAAACGTCACCACAATTGTTTGTGGTAATTCCTGTCCATTATAGTTAGCATTAATCTTGTATTGGCCTTCAGTTGTCGAAGTTAAGTTAAAACTTACTTTACCTGTAGCATCACTCAAGTCATTAATTTGCTTAACCCCTGTTGTCATCCCCGCCAAATCAACTGATTTTCCCTGCACTGGTTTGCCATTTTTATCTAACAAAAACACATTTACTTTATTAGTATCTTTACCATCCGCTTTTGCCAAAATCCTTTCTCCCAATAAATAAGAACCACTCACTACCACCTCTCCACTTGAACTAGCCCGAGTTAATGTCACCAACGCCCTAGGAATTACTGAACTGGCCAAAAAGAACATCAACACCATTCCTGCCATCACCGATCCCGCAATAATTAATGGTTTACTCTGTATTTTAAAATTAACTTTCTTAGCCATCGTAAATAAATCATATCACAAAATAAAAAAGTCAACATAGCAAATAATTTAAATTACTCTTTTAGCACTCATCCCCCATATTTGCTAAATCTATTTCCAAAAATAAACCCCCTATCTTTCCAACTAAAATAACTATATTTATTTTTATTTTTTGCTATTTACTACTAGCTATTAGCTATTAGCTAATTTTACTATCTCATTCTATCCCCCTCTATCTCACTTACTATCATTTTAAATCAATCCATCTCACTTTTTTCTTCTATTTTTCTACCACCTACGATCTATCACCTACCATCTAATTTACCCTATCTTTACATCTAATTATTTAAACCCTTTGTCACTCCGTGACATTTCCCTTAAAAAGGGCAACTTTTTATAAAGCCTCCCTTTTTAAGGGAGGTCCGTGAAACGGAGTGGGTTTCTTTTTGAAAATTGGTCATTGAAAATTGTAAATTATGATCTACGAAGTAGATCATTTAGTATCTTTCTCTCTTAACCGCACATCTCCGCATTTATGTTTTTAAAAATTATTAATTATTAATTATTAATTATTAATTTTATATAGAACGATAGTACCTGTACCATCTGTGTAAACCAAAATGAAAACACTATTTTCCTTATTTTTACCTAATTTCATACTATCAAAGTACATCAATAACCCCATCAATTTTGTGCTTGACAGCCTTTTTCTAATAGTAGATAGTTATATTAACTACTCGTTAAAAATCTGATAAACCATGTATAAAACATATAATTTTAAACCTGAATTTTTATCAAAACCCAAAAATTTTGATTTCTCTCAACTGGCAGAAAAATTAGTCCCGTTTTTAATTATTGCCTCCACCTTTGTTTGGCTCTGGAAATAAACTCTCTATGACTTCATTGGTAACCCCCACCAGTCAAGAACCTTCTGTCCTCAAAAACTTTCAGACATTCCTTGCCTCCAAAAATTATTCCTCCTCCACCATTCGCAATTATCTTTCCGATATCGGCAATTATTTTGAATTCGTTTCAAACCCCTCAGTCCTGCGGACAGCTCCCCTTGACAAGGGAGCAAGTTCTACCCCTGCCCTGTCAAGGGAAGGGGCTGGGGAAGGGTTTCGCCCTGAGACTATTTCCGCTTATCTCAAAACTATTTCCTCCGACCCCAACTACTCTCGTTATCTTTCATCGTTGTCTAAATTCTTCCAATTTGCCCTAGATCAAGGTTTAACCAAAACCAACCCTCTCAAAGCTGCCTTAAAAGATAAAAAACCTAGCCTCGATGAAATCATCAACCAATATTCAGAATATCTTAATAAAAAGAATTTCTCCGAAAGCACGGTCAGAAATTACTTAAATGATATTAGGCAGTTTGTTGACTGGAGTCAACAAACAAATTCCAATTTACAAAATCCAAATAACCAATGAATTTTCAATTCACCAATTCACCATTTCTGAAAATTAAATCATTAATAAATTTATTGGAGTTTGAAAATTGAAAATTGAAAATTTCAATAAATCTAACTTCGACCTTTACGCGGCTTTCTTAAAAAGCACCGGCCTTTCCGACGCCTCCCTCAAACGCAAACTTTCCTCTCTCGCCAATTTCCAAAAATATTTAGTTAAGAAAGGACTAAACCCTATCCCTACCCTTTCCCTTGACAGGGCAAGGGTAAATGAAAATGAAAATTTTAACCCCCACCCTGCCATGGGCAGGGTAAAAAAGAAATTCCCCTCCCTCAGGGAGGGGCTAGGGGTGGGTTTCAACAATCTACGTTCTAAACCACTAACTATCTACTTACTTCTCGCTTCATTACTAATCATCAGTTCTGCTATCGGCTACGGTTTTTATCGCCAATCTATTAAACAAGCCAAATCCGGCTTCGCCTACTCCACTGCTTCCTCTCCTGTTTATGCCAATCGTTTTCTGTCTTTTCAAGGTCGACTAACTGATTCTTCAGGAAATCCCATCACTTCATCTGTCGCAATACAGTTTGATCTATTCAACACCGAAGCTGTCGGCACCGGTACCAGTCTCTACACTTCGGCCACCGGCAATTCCCAAGTTGTCGTTCCCGACGAAAACGGTATTTTTTCAGTCACCATTGGTAAAACTCATGGCACCGAAATTCCTAATTCAGTTTTTACTGAAAACCCAGCTGTCTACCTTCAAATAACTGCTGGATCCGAAACCATGTCCCCTCGCCAGCCTATTGCTACTGTTGCTTACGCTATCAATGCTGAAACTTTGCAAGGACTTCCTCCATCTGCTAGCGGACTTAAAAATACAGTGCTAACCATAGGTGCCAGTGGCAATATTAATCTGGGTGAAACTTCTCCCAGTATCATTTCTACTTCCGGCACCTTCGGCATCGAAGGCCAGGCTGTCCTTATCAAAGCCAGTGACAGTAGTGGCGGTAATATCGAAATCAATCCCGACGCCAACGGCATCATCAAATTGACCACCGAAGGAGCTGGTTCCACTGCCGTCAACGGCTTCATCGATGCCACCAACGCCAACCTCTCTACCGGCAACTTGTATTCTGCCACTATCCGCAACACCAATCGCGGTTACAATTTTCTTAATTTCCAAAATTACAACCCCGCTACCACCACATTAGCCACTCGTTTCTCCGTTGACGCCTATGGCAACACTTTTATTGGCGGTACCCTATCTCCCACAACTATATCAATCGGTAACACCATCCTCACTAGTTCAGCCTACGAGCTAAATTTATTAGATAGCACCCTGGCTACCGCTGGTTCACTAATATATGGAAATGGATCAAACTTAGTCAACACCGCTGTCGGCACCAGCGGCCAACTATTAATGAGCAACGCTAGTGGCGCCCCCACTTGGATCAACCCCAACTCTGTCAGTATCGGCACCACCTACGCTGCCACCAACGGCCTCACTCTCTCCTCCAACACCTTCAAACTCGGCGGCGCCATCACCGAAAATACTCGCCTAAACATCGGCAATACTGAAGTTTTCTACGCTCAATACACTACCGGCAATGTCGGTATCGGCACCACCAATCCTCTTCAAAAACTCGACATCAACGGCAAAATCGCTATCAATGGAACTCAAACAATTTATAATGCTCAAGCTTATGGTGGATTTACGAATTCATTATTTGTTGGTAATGGAGGAAATTCACTTTCACATACAACTGGAAGCGAAGGTTACTATAATACGGGAGTCGGAATTGGAGCACTGCCCAATAATACAACTGGCAACTCCAATATGGCTTTTGGTAGCGGTGCATTAAATACAAATAATACAGGTAATTATAACGTAGCTATAGGTCGCAATACACTCTATTCCAATACTACTGGTTCTTCCAATTCCGCATTATCAACTGCTTCCTTATTTTCCAACACTACTGGTAATTTCAACACTGCCCAAGGAGAAAATACACTATTTTCTAATGTCACCGGTAGTAATGGTGTCGCCATCGGTTATGAATCCCAACGCTATGCCAACGACACCGCCACTGCCTGGACAAATTACAATACTTCTATTGGTTATCAAGCTCTCCGAGGTAGTACCACTGCAGCCAACAATACAGGAAATGAAAATACAGCCATTGGTTATCAAAGTTTATTTAACAACGCCACTGGTAATTACAATTCAGCTCAAGGACGACAAGCTCTCTATTCCACCACCACTGGTTCTGGCAATTCAGCCCAAGGAACTTATGCTCTCAACGCTAATACTACTGGATCTAACAATACAGTTCAGGGATATTCCACTCTTCTTAATTTAACTGGTACTTACAGCAATAATACTGCTATTGGTTATAATACTGGCCGTTACTACAACGGTACCACTGGCAATTTAACTTCTGCTAGTAATTCCCTATTCTTAGGTGCTTCCGCTTCTGCCCTTGCCGACGCTGGTACCAACGAAATCGTCATCGGCTACACCGCCATCGGTAACGGTTCCAATTCTGTAGTTTTGGGTAACGACAGTATCACTAAAACTATTTTGAAAGGAAGTGTGGGAATAGGAACTACCAATCCAACTTCAAAACTGACCATCAACGGCGATATAGCTCTTAATCAAACTGGTGGAACTATTTGGCCAATATTACAAAGAAATGGAAACACTGGTGGCCTTATATTAAACACTAATGTTTCGGCAGTCGCTGGTCAAATTTTAGCGGTTCGTGATAATGGTTCTGATTTATTTACAATTACTAATACTGGCAACGTCGGCATCGGTACTACTTCCCCATCATACAAACTTGATGTCACTGGTACTGGCCACTTCACCTCAAATTTAAATGTTGGTGGCACCCTCACTCTCCCTCAAGGAGCCAATAATGGTTATATTCTTACCTCCGACTCTAGTGGCAATGCTTCTTGGATTGCAGCTTCTGGAGTTGGTGGCACAAATGTTTTATCAGCTGGACAAGGTATCACTATTACTTCTGCTGGAATTGGCCGAACCATCGCTCTTAATTTGGCTTCTGCCAATACATGGACAGGGTTACAAAACTTTTCTGTCGGAGCGACTATTTCTAATCTCTCTATCGGTGGCACATTTGTTTCTGTTGGTTCCACTAACTTAGTCACTAATTTAAATGCCGATTTACTTGATGGTCAACATTCTACTTATTACCTAAATATAGGTCAAACCGGTTCTTTACCTTACGTTAATAATACTACCAACGCTACTCTTACTCGATCTGGTTCTGGTCCTTACACTTTAGGCTTAAATTTAGCCAATGCTAATACCTGGACAGGAAATCAAACTTTTGGTCGTGCTTATCAAGCTGCCGATGGTATTCCAAGTAGTAATCTAGGTACTCCATCAATTACTGAAATGGCTTTATTTCAAGAAGAATTTAACAACAAAACTTCTTTTTACAATATAAATAATTTAAAATTTTATACTTACGACGGTGCTGATTGGACTGAATATACTTCTTCAAGTGATACTGACAAAAGAAAATTCCTTGGCGGAGATTCAGATAGTGGAATAATTATTCCCAATCAAACCCAAAAATTTAGAATTGAATTAACCAACAGTGGATCTTATGTCTATCTCAATGCTCTTTATATGTATTGGTCTTCTAATTCTCATAGTAGTCAAGTTCAAATTTGGAAAAGAGATTACGCTACTCAAACATGGACTCAAGTAACTTCATCAACTACCTCCGTCTCTGCATGGCCAGGTCATTTATATCTACCGTTCTCGACAATAGCATTCCAAAGTAGCGCCAATTACGATGCTGTCAGAATTGAATTTACTCCAACATGGTCAACAGGGTCTTACAGTACTCAAAATATAAATCTTTATCGAATGCAAATCTGGGGAGGTTATCCATCAGGTAAAAGGACAGTATATTCCACTGATGAAAATCAAAATGTCACTTTCCCAAAAAATATCAGTACCGGAACCACTATTACTGCCAATACGGTCAATTTCACTCAATCACAAAGCACTACTAAAGTTACCAATTTAAATTCTGATTTATTAGATGGTTTAGATAGTACTGCTTTCTTACAAGTTGGTAGTACTGGATCATTTATCTACACTGCCTCTGCTGGTATTACTCAAGTTGGTAATGATTTTAGATTAAATCTTGGTTATTCCCCCACCTGGACCGCCCTCCACACTTTCACCTCCGGCATCGGAGTCACTGGAACCACCAATCTTTCGGGCAATCTCAATGTTGGTGGAACTTCAAATTTTGTTGGTAATGTAGGCATCGGCAAATCTGCTTCCACTTACACCCTTGACGTCAACGGTAAAATCGCCATCAATGGAGTTCAAACAATTTACAATGCTCAAGCTTATGGTGGTTTTACTGGTTCATTATTTATAGGAGATGGTGGAAATTCACTTTCACATACAACAGGATACGAAGGATACTATAACACTGGAGTTGGTACTGGA
>Ga0209800_10001929_pt1 | contig 19577 bp, 19 predicted proteins | sample Higcelweek8metaG_FD_187174 | JGI IMG/M metagenome (GOLD analysis project Ga0209800, IMG submission 187174) | Freshwater pond sediment microbial communities from the University of Edinburgh, under environmental carbon perturbations - High... | ecosystem: Environmental > Aquatic > Freshwater >...
TTTCTGCTTGCAAAACACTTTGGGCATAGACGTGTATTTTTGCGCTGCTCGAACCCAAAGACAAAACAGGGCAAAGCAAAGAGTAGCCCGTTGAATATGATATCAAACCAACCACTGCGGATAGAGTGCCACACAACAAGTCCCACTCCTACCAACATCAGCAGCGAACCATCATTTCTCCAGCCTGAATTGTATTCAACGTGACATTGCGAGCAGATGCGACTTGCTCTCGCCATTATTCTCTCCGCGAAGGGCGTGGCTTGCTGCCACGCCCTCTCCGAACAATTTAAATATTTAGCGCGATGACCATTCTCTCCGTGCTGTTGCCTGCTCCGACATGGTGTCTGAGAGATCTTTGGCCGTATCCCTAACGCTGCCACCCCAATATTGCTGATATACTTCCTCGCCAACACCTTTCAGCAACCCAACCGGCAGGCCAACGCTAGCACCAACAACAGCTCCAGGAACGGCACCAACACCACCGGCAAGAGTTCCGGCTCCAGCACCTGAAATAGCGCCTGTACCCATTCCCTCAAGTCCACTTCTAGCAATGCGTCCGCCCGCTCCGTCCCACCAGCCATCCTCCAGCCCCCACGCATCCACCCGGTTCACCGGGTCGTCGACGCAGTAGCCGTACCAGTCCTTGTCGCCGCCTTTCTCGCCCATGGGGTCAAGGGCTTGAAATAAGCAAGGCGACCTGAGCCGGGCCCAGGCCGCCTCGCCGCGTCAAGGTTTGTCGCTCTCAGGAGTCTGCCCGGGTCTTCGCAAGTACCAGGCGAGCAAGGGGAGGACCAGTCCGACGGCAAAAATGCCCCACGCCGTCCAAAATGGAATCGGGTACTCCCGCATATGAGCCTTGTCAGCGCCAAATTGCAATGCTCCCAAGAAAACCATGAGGAACCCACAATATATTTCGGCCAACGTCACTCTCATCATGTACTGATCAGCCGGCCGTGGTTTGAGACTCAGCAGGCGAGGCGTCTCCTCCTGGTTCATCGCGGCTTCGGCGCAGGGGCCGTGTCCATCGTCTTCCCCACCAGTAGCACCGGCGGGGAGGTTCGCTTGGGAATCGCACTGTGGCCCTTCGGGCAGCACGGCCGCAGTTTCGCCCCGGTGTGTTTGATTCCCTGACTGTTGCAGTGATCCTCTCAGGTACCAAGCGAGCAGTGGGATGGCCAATCCGACGGCAATAAGGATGTACGAGGTCCACAGGGGGATGGGGAAGCCTCGCCACTGCGCCTTGCCCTGACCAAGCTGCATCGCTCCTATAATAAGGAGCACTTGTCCCCAGTATATCTCCCCCAGCGTTACCCTCATTTATTGCTCCACTCATTATATTCATAGCTGGCGATACCGCCAGCTGCCCCACCACTTGTCATGGGCGGCGGGCCGGGATTAAGAGCGCCGGTGAGGAAGTCGTAGGCCTTTTCGACCTTCTCCGGATTGCGCGCCACCGTCGTAGCAATTATCGGCCCGGCCTCAACGCCTCCAGCTATGGCGATGGGCAGCGTCCCTGCGCCAATGGCGATGCCGGTGTATTTCTGCAAATCGTCGTTCGTGGCGAATGCGTCGGCCGTTTTGCTCAATGCTTCCCCCGCGCCCTTGGCTCCTTCGGTCACCGCCTGGCCGATGCCGTCAGGCGCCTTGTCCCAGAGCTGGCCCAGGCCATCACCGATTTTTTGAGCTCCGTCCCACCAGCCATCCTCCAACCCCCACGCATCAACCCGATTCACCGGATCATCGACGCAGTAGCCATACCAGTCCTTGTCGCCGCCTTTCTCGCCCATGGGGTCAAGGGCGGTGAAGCGGCCGGTGTCGGCGTCGTAGTCAGCAAAACAGTGCCCCAGCCCAGAGGTGAGTCCGAGCCGGGGCGTCTAGTATTTCTCAACTATACGAAGCCGCCGATGGACCAGGCGAGCATCATGACCCAAATGACCAGAAGGCTTGCCAGGGCCGGAAACATGGAGGGCAGCACCCACCAGTATGAACGCAATGGTTTCCGACGATACCTCAAGAGCAGGATTATGCAAAGCGCCCATGGTAATGCAGGTGCAACGTAGTTGATGACTGCCGGATAGCTGAGCAGCACCTTTTGCAGCCAGTACGACAACAAACCGGCAGGATACGCCAGCACACCGAAAATCGTTGCTATTTCCGGGCGAAAAGCATCAGGCATTATTCGAACCACCAGATAGCTCCTTCCTTGACCTTTTTTGCTGCGGCCTCCTGCCCTGGCGGCGGCGGGCTTTCCCAGTCCTTTGGATCGTCTGGCAATCTCTTCAGGTCGTCCACCAACACTTTGTCCGCGTCCTTCTTGCAGTCCTTGCGCCATTTGTCCGGGTCGTTGGCGAGGATGTCAACGTTGTCGCAGTACCACCATCTATTGTCATGCCGCTTGTAGCGTTCATCAGCGCTATGTACAGGCGGCAGATCACCGTCAGCACCGCCATGCTGCTTCGGATTTTGCCCACCGCTCCAGTCCTGCCCACCCCAATTCCCATCACGAGGCTGCCAGAAAGGCCTGCCGTCACCGCCAAATTCAACACCGAACAAGGACCACAGCCCCCACATGTCCACCCGGTTCACCGGGTCATCCACGCAGTAGCCGTACCAGTCCTTGTCGCCGCCTTTCTCGCCCATGGGGTCGAGCGCGGTGAAGCGGCCGGTATCGGCGTCGTAGTCTCTCCACACGAAGCGCGTCAGGCCGGTGTCCCCGTCAAAGAGCCCGCCTGCGAAGCCTAAGGGGAGGCGAACAGGCCCTTGAAGCCCCCGAAGGGGGTTGCCGAAGCTGTCGTATTGCATCGTCTGTACAATATGGCCATCCGTGGTGGCAAGGGCCAGGGGCGTCCCGACCTGGTCGCACAGCAAGAAGTACGAGTCATCGCTGTTCGTTACGCCAATTGGCGTCCGTCCCTCAAGGTACGCCAGCCTCCACCACTCGCGCCCGTCGTGAAATTCCGAGAGCCGCAGAGGGTCCAGCCAGCGATAGGCCTCGACCACGCGGCCGTTGATGCGCTTCTGCGTCCGCTGGCCATTGGCGTCGTAGGCGTAGTCGATGCGCCGCCCGTCGGGCAGGTCCACGCCCAAGAGCAGACCGCCGGGCTCGTAGTGGTAGTGTGTTTCGCGCTGACCCGAAGAGGTGGCCTCAATCTTCAGGTTGCGAAAGCCCGCCTTGTCGTGGCCGTACTGAACGGCCCCGGCCTGCCCCAGCCGGTCGCCCAGGTTGTAGCTGTAGCGCCGCTCGCCACGGAAGCGCTGCGGGTTGATGTCGGCAAGGCGTCGGCCCTCGTGGTCGTACTGGTAGGACTCCAGCAGGCCGCCCGAGCCATCGGCGACGCGGGCGAGGCGTCCTGCCGAATCATAAGCGTAGCGCCGGATTTCGGCCTCGCCGCCGAGGTTCAGGGTGCGCTCTGCAATGCGCCCGGGCTCATCGCGCCGCAATGAAAGAAATGGGGAGGGCGCAGGTGTACTCATCGATGCTCCTTGCGTTTGCGCGCCAAGCGGGATGCCCAGCACAAATTACGCAAGGATACCATGGGGTTTGGGTGCCGGACAAAAATGGCATGGTCTTGGCCGGTGAAAGGACAAAAAGAGCGGGTTGACAGGGGTTGGGCAGAGATCAAGGGCTCCCGCCCCTGGTCCACGGGTCGCGGGCTACGCCTGCGGCTCTGCCCGTGGCGCATCGCTTGTGTCCGGCTGCGGTTCGTCCGGCTGCGGCTCTTCCGGGCGGGTGCGGCCATAAAGCTCGCACAGGCCGCGCAGTTCCTCGGCCAGGGCGCGGTCCTGCCCGCCGGGGCACAGGCGTCCTTCCGGCAGGCGCCAGGTCCAGTTGCCCGCTGCCAGGCCAGGGGTGTTCATGCGCGCGGACGCGTCAAGCTCCAGCAGGTCCTGCGGGGTGAGCACGGCGTGGTGGCCGGGGCTTGCCAGGGCCATGCGGCACAGCTCGCGCACCACGGTTTCCCCGGTGACGTGCCTGCCCAGGTAGCGGTTCAGCGCCCGGCGCACGGCGGGCCCGGCCTCTGCCGCGAACCAGCCGCGCGTGGTGTTGTTGTCGTGGGTGCCGGTGTAGACCACGCAGTTCTGCTCGTGGTTGTGCGGGGCGTCCGGGCAGGTGGGGGTATGCGCGCCGAAGGCGAACTGCAGAATCTTCATGCCCGGCAGGCCGAAGCGCTCCTTGAGTTCGACTACGTCGGGGGTGATGACACCCAGGTCCTCGGCGATGAGCGGCAGCGAGCCGTGGGCTTCCAGCACGGCGCAGAGCAGCGCCTGGCCCTTGGCCGGCACCCAGCGGCCCTTGACCGCGGTTTTTTCCGCCGCCGCTATTTCCCAATAGGCGGCGAAGCCCCGGAAGTGGTCCAGCCGCACCACGTCGAACAGGCCGAAGTTGTGCCGCAGGCGGCTGATCCACCAGGCGAAGCCGTCGGCCTCCACGGCGTCCCAGTCGAACACGGGGTTGCCCCAGCGCTGGCCGGTCTTGCTGAAGTAATCGGGCGGCACCCCGGCCACGAAGAGCGGCCGGCCCGTCTCGTCCAGCTTGAACAGGCGGCGGTTGGCCCATACGTCGGCGGAGTCGTGGGTCACGTAGATGGGCACGTCGCCCACCAGGGAGACATCGAGCCTGGACAGCTCCCACTTGAGCCGCCCAAGCTGGCGGAAGAACTGCCACTGGCCGAACTGGTGGAACACTATCTCGCGGTGCAACTGCCCGCCGTAGCGGATGAGCGCCGCCTCGGTGCGGTCGCGGATGTCGGCGGGCCAGTCGGTCCAGGCCGCGCCGCCGAAATGGTCCTTGAGCGCCATGAACAGGGCGAAGTCCGGCAGCCAGGAGGCGTTGTCGCCCCGGAATGCGTTGAAGGCCGGGTCGTCTTCCAGGGTTGGCGCGCCGGTTGGGGCGGTGGTCGGCGCGGTGGGCAGCTTGCGGTCGAATATCTGGCGCAGCAGGGCGTTGCGGGTGCGCTCCACGGCGGGGAAGTCCACGTGCCCTTCCGCGGGCACGGCCCAGGGCTCAAGCTCGGCCTGGGTGAGCAGGCCGTCTTCGCACAGCCCCTCCGGGCTGATGAGCAGCGTGTTGCCCGCGAAGGCCGAGAAGCTTGAATAGGGCGAGCTGCCGAGGCTTGAGGCCGTTGGCCCCAGTGGCAGCACCTGCCAGCGGGTCTGCCCGGCCATGGCCAGAAATTCGCCGAAGCGCACGGCCTCTGGCCCGAGGTCGCCCACGCCGAAACGCGAGGGCAGGGAGGTGATGTGCAAAAGCAGGCCGCTGGTGCGCTGTTGCGTGGGCATGGGGGTGCTCCTTCAGGAAAAGCGTGGGTGGCATCGCGCCGGTCCGTGCAGACAATATCCGGCTTTCGCTCCGGTTGGAAGGCCCCGCAGCAGGGGCGGAAGTCTTTGCCGCTGGCACGCGCGGTGCAAAACAATCAATCACGTGCAGCGGAAAAACAGGCCGTTTCAACGGCGGCCGGGGAGTGCAGCCATGCAGACCAACACGGGCGCAATGCGGGAGATGGAGCCAGGGCGCGGGGCCGGCGCGGATTCACGGCAGCGGGTGGTTGTGGCCATGCGGGCCGGGGGCGACACCCTGCACGAGCTGGATTACGAGGACCTGGGCCTGACCTCTGCGGGCCTGCGTCTGGTGCGCCGGGCGGCCACGGCCGTGCTGCGGCTTTTTTCCAGCGTGGAGGACGAGGAGGTCAGCGCCGCGCGCGGGCTGGCGCTGTTTCTCGACCACGTGTACTGGGACGAAAACACCGGCGGGCTCATCCTCTGTGCGGACTTCCCGGACAGGAGCTTCTGCCTGCCCGTCCCGCGCGATTGCTGGGGACTCAGGCCGCGCCTTTCGCGGGTGCAGTAGCCGCGGCTACAGCATCACCACGGAGTTGTCCTCGCCCGCCAGCGGGCTGAAGACGTAGCAGTCGGCCTCGGTGTCGTTCATCCACTGGCCTGCGTCGGTAACGTAGCGATACTGGTAGCTTGCGCCGGAGGGCAGCTCCACGCTCAGGCTGAACAAGCCCTTGGCCTTGCGCATGGGCGCTGGCTTCCAGGCGTTGAACTCCCCGGCGAGAAACAGCTTCCCGGCGTCGCCGGTGACTTCGACCGGCAATGAAAAACCCACCTTGCACACCGTGTTGTCCTTGGAAAACTTCTTGCTCAGCGGCATCTTCGCACCCTGCTGTCGGTTGAGGTTTGCTGCAACGCCAGAGGCTAGACGTTCGCCCCAAGCGACCGGTACAGCTCGATGTACTGCGCGGCGGACTGCTCCCAACTGAAGTTTTGGGCCATGGCCCGGTCCACCATGCCCTTCCAGTAGGGCTTGTCGGTGTGCCAAAGGTCAATGGCCTGCCGGACCGCGGCGTAGAAGCCCTCGGCATCCGCTTGCTCAAAGGTGAAGCCCGTGGCCCGGGGGTCCGGGTAGGGCACTATGGTGTCCTTGAGGCCGCCCACGGCGGTGGCCACGGGCGGCGTGCCGAAGCGCAGGGCGTACATCTGCGTCAGTCCGCAGGGCTCGTAGCGCGAGGGCATGAGGAAGATGTCCGACCCGGCCTGGATGCGGTGGGCAAGGTCCTCGGAATAGCCCACCAAAACGCGCAGGCGGTCGTGGTGCTCCTCGGCCAGTTCCTGCAGTCTGGCCTCGTGCTCCAGCTTGCCTTCGCCCAGCACAATGAGCCCCACCTCCTGCTCCATGAGCTTCGGGATGATGTCGATCAACAGATCGACGCCCTTCTGCCCGCGGAACCGGCCGATGAAGCTTAAGACCGGCTTGTCCTCCAGCTGGTCGGGCAGGTGCATTTCCTTCAGCAGTGCGGTCTTGCAGTCCTGCTTGCCGTCGGCGCAGCCGGGCTTGTAGATGCAGGGCAGGTACTTGTCGTCCTGCGGGTCCCACACGGTATAGTCGGCGCCGTTCAAAATGCCGCGCAAAACCGAGCGCCGCTTGCCGAGCACGCCCTCAAGCCCGCAGCCCACCGCCGGGGTCAGAATCTCCTCGGCGTAGGAGGGGCTCACCGTGGTCACGGAATCGGCATAGGCGATGCCGGTCTTGAGCAGGTTGAAGTCGCCGTAGAACTCCGCGCCGTCCATGCTCCAGGCCTCCGGCGGCAGGCCGGATTCGAAGAACAGGCGCGAGGCGAAGCGCCCCTGGAAAGCCAGGTTGTGGATGGTGAGCACGGTTTTGGTGTTCTTCCAGTAGGGGTCGGTTTTGCGCCAGAAGTGCAGATAGGCGGGCACCAGGGCGCTCTGCCAGTCGTGGGCGTGGATGACAGCCGGGGCCCAGTCGAGGCGTCTGGCCCATTCCAGCGTGGCGCGGCAGAAGAAATTGAAGCGCTCGCAGTTGTCGAAGTAATCGCCCGCGTGGGTGTTGTAGAGGTTCCTGCGGTCGAAGTATTCGCCGCGGCCCACGAAATACACGGGCATGCCGTAGTAGTCGGCCTGATATATCTCCGCGGTGATGGGCGCCCAGGGATAGCCCACGGGGCAACGCTCGGTGAGCAGCCGCAGCCCGAAGCCGGCGGTGTTGATGCGGCCGTACAGCGGGGTGACCACGGCGGTGTTGACGCCCATGCGGAAGAGTGTGAGCGGCAGAGCGCCCAAAACATCGGCCAGCCCGCCGGTCTTGGAGAACGGGTACATTTCCGAGGTCATGAACAGGACAAGCGGCTTCATGCCTTGCGTCCCCTTGAGCAAACCGCGCGGAAGCCTCCGGCGCGGGTCAGTTGGGCTTTTGCGTGCCCCTTACGGGCGCAGGCGCGCAAGCCCGGCTATGAAGTCCCGGACGATGCGCCCATGGTCGAAGGCCAGGGGCGGCAGGGCGTCCAGTGCGAAGAAGGCGGCCTTGCCCGCGTCGTCACCGGCCTTGAGCCGGCCGGGATCGAGAGCCTGGGCCGTGTAGACCACGCTCATGGTGTGGCCGCGGGGGTCGCGCGCGGGGTCGGAGTAGACGCCCAGAAGTCCCGTCAGCACCACCTCAAGTCCGGTCTCTTCCAAGGCCTCCCGCACGGCGGCGGCCTCGCATGTTTCCCCGTAGTCCACAAAGCCCCCCGGCAGCGCCCAACCCGGCGGCGGGTTTTTGCGCTCCACCAGCACAATGCCGCGCCCTGCGGCGTGGATAACCACGTCGACTGTGGGGGCGGGGTTGCGCGGGTGGCTTGTTCCGGTCATGCCTTGGTCCAATTTTTCATCCGTACCGGCGAAGGCTTGGAAAGAAAAATGATGGTTAAATACGTAGAGCATTTCCTGAATATGCCATTTCTGGCCGACTGACAAGCACAATAGTGTGACATTGCGGTGAGTCTTTGCCAGGGGGCAAGGCGTGCGTGGGTGGTATAACTCTTTGCACCGGGGGAAATACGGAGAGGGCCGGGCGCAAGGGGGGCATGCGCTGATCCGGCGGCGGAGCGGGGCAGGGTCTGGCGCTTTCGCCGCAAGCCCAGGGCGGCGAATCATTGGAATAATGAAGCGCCAGTAAAGCTGCTTATTGTTTTATTTCAGCGTGTTGCTTTGATGTGCCGGGTGGGCGGCCAAGTGCGGGAAAGATGCCGGGGCTTGAAACGAAATCGGCTTCCCGTGGGACCACCCCAGGGAAGCCGGTTTCAGCAAAAGAAGGAAGGATAAACAGAATAGAGCAAGAGGCGGGCCAAAGTTGGAGTTGCGGCGAAAGAAAATTTTTAATCATGTTATTCCAGGTGGTTCGCTGCGCGTCTTTTCGGCTTGCGCCCCGGCTGGAAGCCCAGAAACCCAGAAATCGGTAAAAATCCTTGAACTGCGGACCGGCCATCCCCCTGTTTGGGCCATACCGGGGTTCAAAGATTTTAACACCCTGTTGGGGGGCTCATGGGTGCAGGGTGAAGTAACGGGCCAGCGCCTGGGCGGAAACGGCCCCGGCGCGCAAAATCTCGATGCGCCCCTGGCCCAGCAGGCGGATGAGCGTGGAGGGTTCGCCGCCGCCTGGCCAGGGCGGGCTGACCACGGCCGCGTCCGCCCCGTGCAAAAGTTCCGGGTCGATGTGGCCTGGGTCCGCCGTGGCGGGGCGGCCGCTTTTGTTGGCGCTGGTGGCCACAAGGGCCGGGCCTGCGCGTCGGCACAGGGCGCGGGCGGTTTCGTGCGGGCTTATGCGCACGGAGGAGAAGCCGTTGGCATCACGTACGAAAGGGGGCAGGTGGCCTTTGGTGCGCACAAGGACGGAGAGCGGGCCGGGCCAGAAGTGGGCGGCCAAGAGCGCAAGGTCCGGTGGCAGCTCTTCGGCGATGGATTCCAGTCCATCCATGTCGGCCACGATGAGCGGGAAGGGTTTGGATTCCGGGCGGCCCTTGAGCGCGGCGATGCGGGCGCAGGCCTCTGCCTGGTGGGCCACGCAGCCCAGGGCGTAAAGCGTTTCCGTGGGATAAACCGCCACGCCGCCGTGCTCCAGCGCCGCCGCCACGGCGTCCACATCACTCTGCGTCATCCCCGCTCCCGTCCTTTTCATCCGTCGCCACATGGCCTACACTGCGGCCAACATCCATCCACACCACGACCCTGCGAGGAACCATGCCGCGTTTCCCCGGCTTCCCGACCTTGTCCATAGCGCCCCCGGCCCTGGCTGACAAGCTGCGCGCCGTATTGCCCCAATGGGCCATGGGCCTGGAGGAACCGGGTCTGGCGCGCTATCTGGCGCTTACGGCGCTTTCCGCTGGCGCTGCCGGGAGCGACGCCGACATGGCCGCCTGCGGCGCGGGCCTGGCCTGCTGGTCCTGGCAGCGCGCCCCGCTCGACCCCGCGCGCTGCGGACTGGTGGCCCACGCCCAGCCCGACGCGCCTGCCGGGGCATTCGCCGCCGCCCTGTCGAAAAAGCTCGCCGGTGGTCCGGACCCGGACGAACTGGCCGCGCTTTTGTCCACGGGTGACACGGCCCTGGCGGTGCGCCTGCTTTTGCCGCGCCTGCGCGACCCTGCGCTGGGCCTTTCCTGGCTGGCCCCGGCCTGGGACGCGCTGCTGCGGCTGGGCAGCGCGGACCTGGCCCAGGCAGCCCTTGCCGCCTGCGTCTGGACAGACGGACTTGCGCCCCTGCGCGCGCGCCTGGCCGCCGAGGCCGCGTTCCTGTACGCCCCGGCAGAGGCCGCCCTCAGCGCCCTTGATGTTCTTGCGGCGCAGGACCCGGCGGGTTTGTTCGCGGCCTACGGCGCGTATCTGCGGGCCGAGCTGCTGCTGCGCCAGGGCGGGGCCGGGCGCGCGGAGCTGGCCGGGCTTTACGCCGCCATGCCCTGGCACACGCATTTCTGCCTCAAGCTGCACGACCTTGCGCTTGCGCCGCCAGTGGCCGCAGAGCAAAACACCGCCCGCGCCGTCATCCTCGTCTACTCGTGGAACAAGGCCGCGCTCACCCGGCAGACGCTGGAGGGCCTGGCGCGCACGGACTATGGCGGGGCGCGCATCCTGGCGCTGGACAACGGGTCCACGGACGGCACGGGCGACGCGATGCAGGCCGCCGCCGCGTTGTTCCCGGCCGGGCGCCTGCGCGTCATCCGCCTGCCGGTGAACGTGGGCGCGCCCGCTGCGCGCAACTGGCTCTTGGCCCAGCCAGAGGTGCAGCAATCGGACTTCGCCGTGTTTCTGGACGACGACGTGCTCTTGCCGGGGCGCTGGCTGCGCAGGCTGCTGGGCGAGGCCCAGGCCAGGCCGCAGGCCGCCGCCACGGGCTGCCGCATCGTTTCCGCAACGCCGCCGCCCTGCCTGCAATCGGCCGACTACCAACTGTTCGCGCCTTTGAACCAGGCCCGGACAGTGCGCGACGTGCCGGAGAACGTGAATGTCTTCGACAATTGCGCAGGCGCGCTGGATTACGGCCTGTTCACGTACGCCCGCCCGGCCACGCACGTCTCCGGCTGCTGCCACGCCCTGCGCGTCGCCCTGCTGCCAACCCTCGGCGGGTTCGACATCCGCTTCAGCCCCACGCAGTTCGACGATTTGGACCGCGACCTGCGCGCCGCCGTGGCCGGGCACCCGGCGGCCTACGCCGGGGATGTGGCCATCGCCCACGTGCAGCATTCCAGCCTGGCCAAGGCCAAAGGACCGGCGGCCATGGGCCAGGTGTTCGGCAACAAGATCAAGCTGGAGGGCAAGCACACCCAGGCGGACATGGACAAGGCCTTCCGCGCCGGGCTTGATGCGCTGTGGCTTGATCTGCGCGGCAAGGCGCAGGCGCTTTGCGGCGGAATGCCTGCGCAGGAATGATTTGCATCCGCCTTCAAATGTGCTATTTGTGAGGCTATGTATATGAGGAAGCTATTCACAGTTGCCTGCTGCGCCGTGCTCGCCACCCTGCTGTGGGGCTGCGCCAAGGCCCAGCTGAGCGTGGGCCACCTCAAGCGCGACCCCTGGTCCCTTGAGGAGCCGCATTCGCTTGTGACCAACTTCATGCGCTTCGACTACCAGGTGCTGCCCGTGGGCGACACCGCAGGCATCAAAGGCTGGGCCTACCTGGACACGCGCACGCTGCCGGACTGGGCCAAGTGGGTGGAGTCCATGCGCTTCACCGCGTACTTGTGCGACCCGGAGGGCCATGTGGTGGCCCAGGACGAGCGCACCTTCCTCCCGCGCGAGGCCCGCGCGGACGACGGCATCGGCTTTGAGTTCACCCTGCGGCCGGAGGCATGGGGCAAGCGGCCCCTGTTCATAGCCTTCGGCTACCGGCTTGTGCTCACCGAGGGCCGCGGCGTGCAGGGGGCAAAAGGCCCGTTCTTCGCCAGCGAAGACGCGATATCGAGGTAGCGCATGGCTTTCCCCGGCAATACCGACGGCTCCATCGTCATGAAGCGCGTGAGCCAGGGGTCCTTTCTGCAGCGCACCGTGCTCAAGCACAACGTCATCTTCGCCGAGGGCAACAAGGGCGATGAAGCCTACCTGCTCACCGAGGGCAAGGTGGAGATTTCCGGCTCGGTCGATGGCCGCAAAAAGGTCTTCGCCGTGCTCAGCCCGGTTTCCGTGTTCGGCGAAATGGCCCTGTTCCTGGAGGGCCACGGCAGAACCGCCACGGCCATCGCCCTGGAGGACTGCAAACTCGTGGTGCTCCACTCCGACGACCTTGAGGGCTACTTCGCCACCGCCGCGCCCGCTGTGCAGGCCATGCTGAACGTGCTGGTGCAGCGCCTGCGCAACACCACGAAAAAGGCCCTGCGCGCCCCGAACGTGCCGCTGGGCATTGTGCGCGTGCTTGATCTTTTCGAGCTCAACGACAAGACGGAGATCCTCTACGACTCCGCCGTGCGGCACCTCTCCGATATCTTCGTGTGCAGCCCCGCCACCATCGAGGGCTATCTGCAGGGGCTGGCCACCCAGGGCCACATCGTCGTCGACACCAGCGGGGCCAGCGGCCCTGCCGCTTCCGGTCGGCGCGTGCTGCGCGTGCTTACCCCGCACCTGCTCCAGTCCGTGCTGGGTGTGGGCAAGGCGGAAAAAACGGAACCCTGAGCTGTTCCCTTCCCCCACATTCCGCATTGAGGAAGAGCCCGTGACAAAAGTTGCGGGCTTTTTTGCGTTGCCGGGCGGCGGATTGGGGGAAATTTTTCCGGCTGCCCGCCTGCTCTTGCGCAATCGGGGCCGCGGGCATACCAGGGACCTGACAGGGCGTTGGCGGACAATATTGCGCCCATGTCCACGGGCTGGGAGTCGGCAAGGGACAGGCTTGGCGAAACAATTACGGCAGAGTGAGGAACGGATGGAGACGGTAGCGTGGGCTTCCGGACTTGAGATCGGCGTCAAAAGCATTGATGAACAGCACAAACACCTGGTGGAGATGCTGAACACCTTGGGCAGGGCCATCGGCGAACACCGCAACAAAGAATTCATCATGGGCATTGTGGAGGAGACGAGGCAATACGCGGTGTTCCACTTCAAGGCCGAGGAAGCCGCCATGGCCGCCATGGAGTACCCCAAGCGCGCGCAACACAAGAAAGAGCACGACACCTTCATCGAACAGGTGCTGGGCGCCGCGCATGTTTTGGTGGCCGGTGGCGCCATAACCCCCGGCGAGGTCTGGAGCTTTCTGCACAACTGGCTCTTCGAGCACATTCTGGATTCCGACAAGGCCATGGGCCAGCACTTAAGCGCCAAGGGAATGTGCTGAACCGCCGCAGTCCCGATCTTCACCTCTTGGTTGCGCACCCCGCGCGGACAGAAACGCCCCGGCTTGTTCCGGGGCTTTTTTGTCGCGGCAGCCTGCGGCGCGCTGGCGGGAAAAACGGGCGCGCCTAGGCGATGCCCAGCACCTCGCGCAGGGTCTCTGAGAGGGAGGCCTGGCTGTAGGGCTTGGCCAGCACGCGCAGAATGTTTGGCGGCAAATCCGGTGGAATGTCGCCCGTGTGCAGCCGGCCAGAGATCATGATCACCGGCAGGCCGGGGTGCTGCGCGGCAAGCCTCCGGGCGAACTCCACGCCGTTCACCTCGGGCATGTCGAAGTCGGTGAGCACGGCGTCGAACTGGCCGGGATTTTCGGACAGGGCGCGCAGGGCCGCAGGTGCGCTGGGCATGCCGGTCACCTCATAGCCAAGGCGGCCCAGCACCCGCGGAATGGTCGCCAACTGGTCCTGGTCGTCCTCCACGAAAAGAATGCGGCCCTGGCCCCGGCGCACCTGCTCCGGCAGGCCGATGTCGGCGGTGCCCATGCGCTCGTACTGGGGCAGGTAGATGGCGAAGGTTGTGCGTTCCCACGGGGTGCTGGTCACGGCCACCGCGCCCTTGTGCGCCTGGATGATGCCGTGCACCACGGCGAGCCCGAGCCCTGTGCCTTCGGCCTTGCCCTTGGTGGTGAAGAACGGGTCGAAGATCTTGTCCAGAATCTCCTGCTCTATGCCGGGTCCGTTGTCGGTTATGAGCAGCCGCAGGTAGCGGCCCGGCGCCAGGTTCAGCGCCTCGGCGCTTTGGGCGTCCAGCAGGGCTATGTCGAGGGTGAGGGAGAGGTCGCCGCCGACCTCGCGCATGGACTGGAAGGCGTTGGTGCACAGGTTCAGCAGCACCTGGTGCAGTTGGATGGGGTCGGCCAGGGCGATTGCCGTGTCCTCGCGGATGTCCTGGCTGATGTCCTCGCGCACGCTGATGTTGCGCGGCAGCGAGGCGGAGAGCAGGCTCAGGGTCTCGCGCGCGACCTCGGCCACGTTGACGGCCTGGAACCCCGCCTGCGAGGGCCGGCTGAAGGCCAGAATCTGCCGCACCAACTGGCTGCCGCGTTGCCCGGCCTTGAGCACGCGCAACAGGTCCTGGGTTATTTCGGAGCCTTCCTCCGCGTCCATGAGGGCCAGCTCCGCGCTGTTGATGATGCTGGTGAGGATGTTGTTGAAGTCGTGGGCGATGCCGCCCGCCAGGGTGCCTATGGCCTCCATCTTCTGCGATTGCAGCAGTTGGCGCTCCAGGCTCATCTTTTCGGTCACGTCCTCCGCCGCGCACAAGAGGCCCACCACCTGGCCGTGGGCGTCGTGCATGGGCACGCGGCTCACCTCCAGCAGCACGGGCCGGCCGAAGCCGTCCTCCGCCGCCCAGGTGGCGCGGTATTGCGGCTGGTTTTTGGTCACCACGCCGCGGTCGGCCTCAAGGGCGCTCTGGGCGAACTCGCTGCCGCCAAGCAGCTCCTCGTCCGTGTGGCCCAGCACGCGCCGGGCGTCCTCCAGGCCGAAGAACGACACGAAAGAGCGGTTGACGCCCAGGTAGCGCAGGTCGCGGTCCTTCCAGGAAACCAGCTGGGGGATGGTGTCGAGCACGAGCTGGAGCATGCGTTCGCTTTTGGAGAGCGCGCGCTCGGCATTCTCGCGCTGGGTTATGTCTTCCACTATGCCTTCAAACGCGGCAAGAACGCCGTCGGTGCCGCCCACGGCGCGCAAATGCAGAAAGGCGGTGATGCGGCGGCCGTCGGGCCGGACGAACTCGCGCCGGTAGGCGGCCACGCCGCCGGGTTCCGGGGCGACGGGCGGCCACGCTGGCGCGCCTTCCTCCTGGCCGGAGAGAAAGTTGGCGCCGGTCGCCAAGAGTTCCGCCCGGTTGGCGAAGCCGAGCATCTCCACCAGGGCGTGGTTGGCGTCCTGGAGGCTGCCGTCTGGCCCGGCGCGGAAGATGCCCAGCACCGAGTTCTCGAAAATGCCGCGGTATTTTTCCTCGGCCTGGCGCAGTTCCTCCTGGGCGCGCTTGAGCCCGGAGATGTCGTTCAAGACGCCCACCAGCCCCAGTATCTCGCCCTTGGCGTTCAGGTAGGTGGCCTTGCTGAGCATCACGGCGCGGTGGTCCTCGCCCGGCAGGTGCAGGGTGGACTCGTACATGCGCACCCCGGCCTGGGCCAGCAGTTCCTTGTCCACGGCGTCGCGCAGGTCGGCGGCGCCGGGCGCGCCGGGCGTGGCGATGTCCTCGGGCAGGCGTCCGGCGATGTCGTCGCGGCTGACCCCGAACAGGCGCTCAAAGGCCAGGTTGCAGTCCTGGAACAGGCCGTGCCGCGTGAGGGAGTATAGCGGCAGGGGGATGGCGTCCATGAGGATCTTGAGGAACGAGAGCTGGTCGTTGACGCGCTCCTGGATGCGGCGGCGCTGGGCAATGCTTGCCACCAGCAGCACCAGGATGAAGGCCATGATGGCGAAGCTGACGATGATGGTCCAGAACAGGCCCTTGTCGATGGTGTAGAACCGGTACGGCTCGTTGATGATATCCGCCCCGGAGGGCAGGTCGGAAAGTGAAATGTCGAGCTTGCGCAGGATGTTGTAATCGAACGCGTAGGGATCGTCGAACTTGTGCACCACGGAAATGCTTGCCGGGTTCGCCCCGGCCAATATGCGCAGGCCGAGGCTTGCGGCCATGCGGCCGTGGTCTACGCCGCTGTGCAGGCGCCCGCCCACGCAGCCGTGCCCCAGCAGAAAACGCCAGCAGGAATACACCGGCAACGACACGTTGTCCGAAATGGCGGCGAGCACCTCGTCGGCGGAGTACAGGCGCTCCTCGTACTCCAGGTACATGGGGATGACGAAGAGCAGGGTGTGCTGCATGGTGCGCAGGCGGTCCAGAATTTCCGTCAGCGGCAGGTCGTCCCAGTATTCGAACTCCAGGATGTCCTTCACCTTGGGGGCGACATTGCGCAGTTGCCCCTGGATGGCCAGGCCGGTGACGGAGCGGTCGCCGATGACGATCATCCGGCTGGCGTCCGGGTGCAGGCGCGCGGCCAGGCGCAGGGTGCCCTCGAAGTCCACGTTCTCCACCAGGCCGGTGACGTTTTCACGGCCCTCAAGCCGCGCGGGCTTGAAGTCGTTGACGCCGCAGAACACCACCGGCACTCCCGGCAGCATGCGGTCCTGATAGTCGAGGATGAAATTGTAGGCGAAGTCGTCGGAGACCATGATGAGGTCGAACTTGGTGCCCTGGAACTTGTCGCGGTAGAATTCGAACAGGGCCCGGGCGCGCTGCGGCGTGGCGAAGCGCTTGGTGTCCATGTATTCAATTTGCAGGTCCACGGCGAACTGCGACTCGGCGAAGAAGCCGCGCACGCCTTTGAGGATCTCGTCCGACCAGGCGTAGCCGTCGTGGTAGGAATTGAGGAACAGGACGGTCTTGCGGGGCTTTTCGGCCTGGGCCTGCACCGGCGCGAGAACAGCCAGCAGCAACGCCGCCAGGGTAAGGCAGAGGGCCAGCCTGCGGTTCACGTTCTTACAGCCCCAGGCGGGCAAGGTCGGCCACCAGGGCGCGCACCCGGTCCACGGAATGGTTGAAGGCGGCCTTCTCGGTCTCGTCCAGGGCTATGTCGCACACGGACTCCAGTCCTTGGCCGCCAATGACGCAGGGCACGCCCACGAACAGGTCGCGCACGCCGAACTCGCCCTCAAGCCAGGCGGCGCAGGGCAGCACCCGGCGCTGGTCCTTCAACACGGCCTCGGCCATCTGCACAATGCTGGCGGCCGGGGCGTAGAAGGCCGAGCCGGTCTCAAGCAGTTTGACGATCTCGTCGCCGCCGCGCCGGGCGCGCTCCACCAGGGCCTCTATGCGCTCCGGGGGGAGAAGTTCCGTCAGCGGCACGCCGCCCACGAAGCAGTGCCCGGGCATGGGCACCATGCTGTCGCCGTGGCCGCCCAGGACCAGCGCCTGCACGTCGCGCACGCTCACATGAAGCTCCAGCGCCACAAAGGTGCGGAAGCGCGCGGCGTCGAGCACGCCCGCCATGCCGAGCACCCGCTCGCGCGGGAAGCCCAGCTCGCGCCGGGCCACGTAGCACATGGCGTCCAGCGGGTTGGTCACCACGATGACCACGGCCTCCGGGCTTGCGGTCTTGATCTGGCGGCAGCAGGCGGCGACCACGCCCGCGTTGATGCCCAGCAGGTCGTCGCGCGAGAGGCCGGGCCTGCGCGGTGAACCCGCGGTGAGCACCACCACGTCCGATCCCGCGGTCTCGGCGTAATCGTCCGTGCCGGTGAGCTGCGAATCGAAGAGTTGCACCGCGGCGGTTTGCAGAATGTCCAGGGCCTTGCCCCTGGCCGAGCCTTTGGCCACGTCGAGCAGCACCACGTCGCCCACGCCCCGGCTGGCAAGCATAAGCGCGCACGTGGCGCCCACCTGCCCCGCGCCGATAACCGAGATCTTCTTTCTGCGAAACGCCATGGCAGTCCCCCTTGAAATGACCCTTTTTGTGTCTGCTTTCAGCCCCTGCGTCAAGACGCGCGCGCCGCCGTCGTCGTCGAAGGACGGCAAATGGCCGGGTGGTGGCCCAGCCCAGACCAACGCGACCAGAACGTATTAGGCGGCCAAGCGGCAGAACGACAAAGAGCCGGGCCTCCCACGCGGGGACCCGGCTCCATGTTGTTGCGGCGGAAGAAAAACCTAGGCCTTGGCGGTTTCTTCTTCCTTCTTGAACACGATGAGGGGGCAGTTTTTGCAGATGTCGGCCCCAGGGAAGCCGTCGCCCAGGCGGGTTATGGCCGCGCCGCCCTTGTCCGCCACGCGCTTGCTCAGCCGCGCCACCAGGGCGTCCATGTGCCCGCCGGGGATGGACACGTTGATTTCGCCGCGCTCGGTCTTGCCGGCGTTGTAGCTGCCGCTGCACGCCAAGAACAGGTTGGCCTGGCCCTCGTTGAAGGCGAACACGTTGCCGGCGCAGGCGGCGGAGTTCACGCTCATGGAGGGGCGGAAGCGCTCCTTGTCCTGGGTGGCCATCCAGTCGCCCACAATGTGGTAGGCCTGCATGTTGTCGCAGTAAAAGTGCACCACGTCCGGGGTGCCCACGGCCTGGGCCAGCGGACCCACGGCCACGGCCAAAAGCTTGCCTTCCGGCAGGCGGGGCTTGGCTTCCAGCACGCGCTTGGCCTGGTCCGCGTCGGCGCAGTACTTCAGGTGGCTTTTCACCTCGCCCTCGTCCATGCCCTTCCAGCCGAACACGAACTGGGCGTTGGTGCAGCCCATTTTTTCCTTTTCCACCAGCACGGTGATGCCTTCCATGCGCGCGCCGATTTCGGCCTGGCAGAAGGTGAGGGGCTTGACCGGCGCGTAGTGGGGCTGGTCTTTGCGGAAGGCCGCAAGCTCAGCGGCATCAAAAAAGTATTTGATGGCAACTGGATAGTGCATGAGCCGAAGCTCGCGCATGAGCACTTCCTGCATTTTGGCGAAGTCGGGGTTGGACATGGGGGGCTCCTTTGATTCCCGCAGCAGGGGGGGGGCGGCGGGGCGTTAATATGTTTACTCTAGCATAACAAGCGTGCGGCGTCTCGTCAACGCGGGTTGGAAAACAATGGTCCCGCATTGCAGGCCGCGGCCAGTTTTGCCGGGAACCCTACAGCCAGCGGGGCGCGGACTACTCCGGCTCCGGTATGGTCGGCGTCGCCGCGAAGCGGGGCTCGTGCAGCGGCAGCAGTATGTCCGCGGCGTTTTTGACCTTCAAGATGTTGTCGTAGGCCTGGTAGGCGTTGACCACCGTGCCGCAGGGAATGACTTCCATCTCCATGCCGCGGATCTCCTTGGGCGGCAGCAGGTTCTCCATGATGATGCAGAACCCGGTGATGGCGGCCACGCCTTTGGCCGTGTCGATGAGCACGGTCATGCCGCCCTCGGTGTGGGCGGGGGTGTGCAGCACGCGCACGCCGGGCACTATCTCCGCGTCGCCGGTGAGGATCTCCAACTGGCCGTTTTCCTCTACGTCCGTGATGTAGTCTTCCAGGTAGCGGAAATCCAGCGGGTGCGGGTCGTGGATGTGCCTAAGCTCCGCCTCGTGCACGTAGATCCTCGCGTTCACGCACTTGTAGTCGTTCTCGCAGTGGTCGCTGTGCAGGTGCGTGTGGACGACTATGTCGATGTCCTCGGGCGTGAGTCCGTATTGGGCAAGGCCCTCCTCGAAGGTGTGGATCTTGCCGCCGATGGCGGCCTCGCGCTCGGCGGAGATGATGGGCTGCATCTCGCCGGTGTCCACCAGTATCTTCTTGTCGCCGCCTTCCAGGTACCAGCAGTAGATGGGGATGGTGTACGGCTTGCCGTAGGAATGTTGGTAGGTCATCATGCCATGGTCGAAAATCTTCGTGCCCATGACGATGGGGTGGATTTTGAACTGAGCCACAGGGCGCCTCCTTGCCGGGCACATGCGCATGCGCATACCCCGCCGTTTTGGC
>Ga0209800_10001930_pt1 | contig 19573 bp, 17 predicted proteins | sample Higcelweek8metaG_FD_187174 | JGI IMG/M metagenome (GOLD analysis project Ga0209800, IMG submission 187174) | Freshwater pond sediment microbial communities from the University of Edinburgh, under environmental carbon perturbations - High... | ecosystem: Environmental > Aquatic > Freshwater >...
TTGGCAACAACACCATTTTGCAGAATTTCAGTCAGGATGATTTTGATTATGTCTGTTATATCAGTACTGAACTTATGCTTATAAAGGATGGCATACGCTTTCTCTCCAATAGAGATACCAAGAGTCTCTTCAAACTCTTCCAGAGTTTCCATCACCATCTCAATGGATGGGATATCAACTTTGTCACCTTTTGATAAGCTCTCTCTCTCTTTATCAGACTCTGTGAGTTCCCTTTTTGAAGTCCCTGGTAGCAATACCTGGGTATTTATGCTGTGGTTCTGTGCAGGTTGTGCCGTGTTGATCTTCTTTTCAGCTGATTGAAGCGCGCGCTCTCCAACCTGTGGAAGAGCGTCTCTATCAGTGCTCTGACCCGCTGTAGTAAAGAGTCTCCTGGGAATAGCAAATGCCTGATCCAGCTTGTCTGACAACTGAGATCCCATATTGGAATCATAGTCATAAATGCTTTGAAAAGAGTCAGCAATCTGTTGTCTGTTGATAAGAGTTGCATCTATATCTTCAACAAAAAAATCACGGGGAGCCTTGATATCTCTCTCTGCAATATCACCCACCTGATAGTCATAATTGAATTTCCCTCTGTCAGGATATAGTATAAGGGTGGAAAAGAGTGTAATTGTAATTAATATGCCCCATAGAACAGCTGGCTGAGTCGTGATGAATTCATTGATGGTCTTAATGCTTTTATCTGGTTTCATTGTTATTCATTCTGTTGTGCTGGCGGTCTTTATCATAGGCTTCAATGATCCTGGAGACAAGCCTGTGTCTGACCACATCGCTGTTATTAAAGAAGATGAATTTCAGCCCCTGAATATCCTGGAGAACCTTCTTGGCTTCAATAAGTCCCGATATTTTCCCTGTCGGCAGATCGCTCTGGGTAATATCGCCTGTAATAAGCGCTCTGGAACTGTATCCAATGCGTGTTAGAAACATCTTCATCTGTTCTGAAGTGGTATTCTGGGCTTCATCAAGTATGATAAAAGCGTTATTCAATGTTCTGCCACGCATGAATGCCAGAGGGGCAATTTCAATCACCCCCTGCTCAATCAACTCCCTTGCACGGTCAATGGAGAGCATGTCATGGAGAGCATCATAAAGAGGTCTCAGATATGGATTGATCTTTTCTGACAGATCTCCAGGCAGAAACCCTAATGCCTCTCCTGCTTCCACAGCAGGTCTTGTCAGAATGATTCTGCTGATCTCCCCTCTGGTAAGTGATGCAACTGCCATTGCCATTGCCAGATATGTTTTCCCGGTGCCAGCAGGACCAATTGCAAAAACAATGTCATTACTTCGGACAGCCTCAACATAAAGTTTCTGATTCGGGCTTCTTGGGGCAATATTTTTTTTTCTGAAGGTGGTCAGAATGGTATCAAGAAATATGCTTTTAAGGCTGCATGAACTGTCATTGCGAAGGGCAGAGGCTGCGGTTTCAATATCAGCAGGGTGGATTGAAAATTTTTCCTGTACAAGGCTGTAGAGCTGATTGAGTACTCTCTCTGTCAGAAGGATATTCTCAGCGTCTCCTTTGATAATGAGAGTATTGCCCCTATTGTCGATCTTCACACCAGTGGCTTCTGAAATTCTTGCAAGGTTGTAGTTATGGTTACCAAAAAGTTCCCTTGCCATAGTGATGTTGTCAAATGTGATCTCTTTCATGTAGCATAGATTGCACACTATTCAATAAAAGGTCAATAAAAACTTGACTGAAAAGAGGGGCAACTGATAATGATGCTTTGCAATTTAACAAAAAAACAGACGATATGGAAATGGTGAGTACATGAATGGTTTGGATATCTTTATTGTTATTGTTGTCTCCTTTGGCCTTGTCAGAGGCTTCTTTAGAGGATTCATCAGAGAGGTAGCTTCAATTGTGGGGGTGATTGCTGGTTTTTACGGGGCATACACATACTATAAACTGCTTGCAGTTTATCTTGATCCGTTGGCCAGTACCTTGGGGATGAACAGTTGGGAATCTTATGGAAGCATCGCCTCTTTTTTTCTGCTTTTCTTTGCAATCGTTGCTTTGACTGCTATGATAGCAGGTATTATAAGATTTTTACTGAGAATTGTATTTCTTGGATGGGTTGATAAATTATTTGGTACCCTTTTCGGTGCAGTAAAGGGGGTGCTTGTGGCGTCTGTTGTCTTTACTGTGTTGACGGCTTTACTACCAGTTCAGCCTGAATTTATAACAAAATCAACCCTTGCCCCCTATGTTGTTCATATTGCAGAGATGTCAACAATCTTCATACCCAAAGAGTTAAAGGGGCATCTGAAAACTAGAATAGAGAGGATAAAAGAGATTTGGGAACAGCAGAAATTATCAGTACAGGGAAAGATGACAGATCAATTGAAAGAGAGTGTGACAGAACAGTTACAGCAGAAGGCGAACCAGACAATGAAGGAAAAAGTGGTGGAAAAGGCTATCCTGACGGAACAGTAGAAAAGCTGCAAGAGGCAGATGGCCTCTCTGTACTTATAAAAATTATTGAGACTCTGCGCAGTGAAAACGGCTGTCCCTGGGATAGAAAACAGACTCCGAAAAGCATGTGGAAATGTCTGGCTGAAGAGATGTATGAGCTTCTTGCTGCCATTGAATCAGATGACTCTGAAGATGTATGTGAAGAGCTTGGAGATGTGCTCTTTCAGCTTGTGTTTATTGCCGAAATTTACCGTGAAAAGGGACGTTTTGATATTGAGAAGAGCATTGCAAGGAGCGCTGCAAAGATGATCCGAAGGCATCCTCATGTGTATGGGGATCGTTCTGTAAATAGTGAGGCGGAGTTGTGGGCAACATGGGAAGGTATTAAAAAGGAGGAGAAAGAGGAGGCAGGTAAGGGTAAGTTGGCCTCTGTTCTGGATTCTGTACCTGCTGGAATGCCAGCCTTGATGAGATCTTATAAAATTTCAGAACGTGCGGTCAGGGCTGGATTTGATTGGAAAAATATGGATGAGGTTCTTGAAAAGGCATCAGAGGAGTGGCGTGAGTTCAGATCTGCACTTGAAGATGGAGATAGAGATAATATCGCAATGGAGTTTGGAGATCTGCTCTTTACACTTGGTAATGTCGCCCGTCTTGCAGGAGTTCACCCCGAGGTTGCTCTGAACAGCTCCACAGTTAAATTTGAAAAACGGTTCAGGTATATGGAACAGAAACTTGCTCAGAGGGGAGACTCACTCAAAGATGTACCGCGTCAGGAGCTGGAATCTCTTTGGGATGAGGCAAAAGAGTCTTTAGGATAAGGTAAAATAGAAGTGGGGTGCTATTTATGATAGTTATTGTTGATTACGGGGCAGGTAATCTTACCAGTGTGGCACGGGCAGTCTCGTATCTCGGGTATGATTCTCTAATTACAGATGATCCTGAGAAAATTGTTGCGGCAGAGAGGATAATATTCCCAGGTGTCGGGGCTGCCGGAGCTGCCATGGAGGTGATGCAGAAAAAAGGCATTGACAGCGCCTTGAGGCAAACATTTAAATCAAAGATCCCCATGCTTGGGATATGTGTAGGGTGCCAGATCATTATGGATAGGAGCGAGGAGAATGGTGCTCTCTGTCTGGGGCTGATCCAAGGAGAAGCAAGGGCATTCCCCCATGATATGACTCAAGAGCAAATAGTGGGAGTTGGATTATCTGACGAGAATGGTGGAGTTGATGTTGCAGGAAGATCAGATCGACTTGCTCTGAAAGTTCCACACATGGGGTGGAACGGGCTTGATGTGGTTCAGGAGCATCCGCTTCTTAAAGGGATAACGCCAGAAGATGAATTTTATTTTGTACACAGCTATTTTCCTGTGCCTGTTGATCAGAGTAATGTCTATGGCAGGACAGAATATGGAATTGGCTTTGCATCTGCAATTGGGAAGGAGAATCTTTTTGCAACTCAGTTTCATCTTGAAAAGAGCGGAGAACCTGGCTTGTTGATCTTGAAAAATTTCTGTACTTGGAGATCTTGATGATCTTCAGCCCCTTTTGGGGAGATATATCGTAAGATTTTTTGTAACTATATTTCAGCAACTATTATGAGGAAGCCATGCTGAGTAAAAGAGTCATTCCATGCCTTGATGTACGTGAAGGCAGAACAACCAAGGGTATTAAGTTCGAGAACAATGTGGATATCGGTGATCCTGTTGAGATGGCCAGGTTCTACTATGAGGCAGGTGCTGATGAGCTTGTATTCTATGATATTACAGCATCCCATGAGAAGCGAAATATCATGATTGATGTGGTGAGAAGGGTTGCTGAAACCATTTTTATCCCGTTTTCAGTGGGTGGGGGGATCAGAACCCTTGAAGATATGAGGGCAGTACTGCTTGCAGGTGCTGAAAAGGTCAGTGTCAACTCCGCTGCCGTAAAGAATCCTGAAATTATCTCTCAGGGTGCAAGAGCTTTTGGGAATCAGTGCGTGGTTCTTGGGATGGATGTCAAGCATGTGGGAGAGAAAAAAGGTATTCCGTCTGGATATGAAATTGTGATCAATGGCGGCAGAACATACATGGGACTTGATGCGCTAGAGTGGGCACAGAAGGGTCAGGAACTGGGAGCAGGAGAGATATGTTTGAACTCAATTGATGCAGATGGCACCAAAGATGGTTATGAGATGAATCTGACCCGCCTGATCTCAGACAATGTGAGCATCCCGGTCATCGCTTCAGGTGGAGCAGGCTCACCTGTTCATCTTGCTCAAGTGCTGACAGATGGTCATGCAGATGCAGCCTTAATTGCCTCTATGGTACATTATGGCAACTACACCATTGCCGATATCAAGAGTTACCTTGAGCAGCAGGGGATAAAAATCAGAAAGATCAGGAGCTGTGCATCGCAACGGCATCTCAATTAACCTGGTTATCTTGAAAGCTGGTTGCCGCCATGCATCGGGTTGATTTTTTTGTCTTCAGGCAACGCTGTCAAGATAATCTCCTCTTTGAAATTTAATATATTCTGAATGTGCCATTATGGCACATTCTCGTATAATATCGATTAACTCCTGATCTGTACTCTCGCTATTATCCGACTCCTGGAGCAGATTACCAGCACTGCTGTTGATATCCTCTAATAGAGTGTCAATATCTTTGAGAGATATGTTTGTATCTTCCAGCTGGCTTGAATATAGACTCAGTTTTTCAAGCAGCTCATCGGTTTTGCTCTCAATATCTGAGAATGTAGTCTCTAATGCAATATCTGTTATGGAAGAGAGTTCTGACAAAGCACCAGTCGAGGTGGTGGCATCCTGAATTGATCCACTCTCCTGAGTGGTTTGACTCTGCACAGCTTGTCCCAGTAGCTGTTTGAACAGCTCACTGTTTTCACCTGTCTCTGTCTTGCTGGCAGCGCTGTTTCTGGTTAGCGTAGTGTAAGTGTTTATTGACTCTATCATCGGGCTCACCTATGTAAAAGTTATCAAGGTTGGTTTCTACTCTCTGACTTTTCCCAGTCGATCTTATGTTCTCATGAGTCGTGACTTCTCATTTTTCATAATACATGTGCAATATTATAATTTTATTGAACACAATATGTAGCGATAAGCCAGAGAGCTTATGGCTGACGAGTTATGTTGATTATTTATATTATATAACTGTGACATAGTGTAAGCAAAAATCAGTCCGTAATTTTCATTAAGCCAATAAAAAATTGGGAAATAATATTTATTCTCTTTTTTTAAGGAAAATTGTTACTTTGTCAACAAAAAAATGTTTTACGAATCAGAAAACATTCATATGCCACTAACATGCTGTTGGGTGCTGTATGGTATTGTATTAAAGTTGGCATAAGTCGGAGGGGAGGCTAGTCTTTCAGGTAGGTAAATTTTTATCATAGGGGGAATTTTTTTCTGTAGCTTGAGTTTTATCGCTTTTGTCTGATCTTCTATCACCCGTATTGGCTCTATGCCTGCTTAAACATATCTTTAGTACAACTTGTATATTATCACGAAAAGAACTCAAGAAAAACAGTCTCCAGATCCTTTAATGGTCAGATAGAAAATGAACTTAGAAATTTCTCAGCAATTTTTTCAGGGTCAATTGAATACTCCCCACGTGAGATGGACTCCTTCAGAGCATTTATCTTTTCAGATCTGTTTTCCTGAGGAGCATCCATAGCAGCAGAGATTTTCTGGAGTTGCACCGTTGTACTGGAAAGGGTGACGCTATCACTTTTCCCAGTCGTTACAGAGCTTTCAGCAGATGTATTTTGAGATGCCCTGTTGTTTTCAGCCTGAGTGGTATATGCTTTTGGTATAAATGTTGTGTTAGGATGCTGAATTCTCATCGGTTCACCTCGTTTGTTAAATATCTATGGTATTATCTGCCGCCTGTCTTGCCAGCTGAGTCATACGATTGAGTACAAAATTGGAATCTTCTACAGAGAGTGTCTGGGTGCTCTTCTCATTGTTTTCATCAATGGAATTAAAGGTAAATTTTTCACCTTTCCTTTTAACGAAATCAATTTTTCCCCCCGTCTCTTCTTCTAGCTGGTCTGCAATCTCTTTTGCCATTGCCTCCTGTGGCCCAGCAGTTGTGATTTTATCCACAATTCCAGAGGCAACCTTTTCAATAATTGCAGCTCTTTTACCCTCTGCAGAGATTTTTACTTTATCAGCAGATTGAGTCTCATTGCCAGCTTTCTGGTTTCTGGCAATAGCACGTCCTTGGCTTAACTGTTTACTGTAAACCTTAAGAACATTCTGTATTTGATATGCTGGAATCTGCATGATCCTCTTCTCCTTTATCCTCCTGATCGGCATATAGGTTTTAAAACTAAAATGTTTTTTTGATTTCACAGAATACAGCGTTCAACAATTTTCAATAATTGTGATCACAACAGCGTATGTTTTTTGTCTATATAGACGATATCTACTGTCAGCGTCAGCGGTCTTAATTGTGAGTTTTATATGAAAGTCTTATCAAAGGGTTGTAATTATGAGGCTTTCGTATTTGGTTGTGGCAGAAAAATCTGCCATGTAGGTTTATATTAATCATCAAAGTTGCCACTGGGGCCTTTTTCTGTTTGGATCAACTTTCCCTTACGGATAATCTCCTCTTCTGTCCAGCTATCAGGATTTTCAACTCTTGTAGATTTAGGCCCAGGGTCTGGTGACCCCATCTGAATTATATCCTCAACTGCAATGGGTGCTGTATCTCCGGCATTAAAGACATTGATAAGCATGTTGAAAACAAACTCCTCCACACCCTTTGCCATACGGTCACGGATCTCCCGAGGTTGAGCAAGAAAGATATTTTCAAATGGGAGATTGAGCTTTTTAAAATCCCCTGCCTTCAGACTCTGCCGCTCTGCATGTGCCAGCATCTTTTGCCAGGTTTGCTCGTTCATCCCCTTATCCTGATGTTTGATAAAATCTCCATTGCTGTCAAGGATTGCATTGCCAAAATCGTTAACCTCCACACCCCACGATATCATCTGAAGGGCGGTTGCCACATTTGCCTTTGTAGTTCGAGTGGTGCTGGCAATCTGCATAAGTTTTGCAGAGCTGTTGCCAGAGGTTCCATGTTGAGCACCTGACACATTGTATTTTGTCAGTGCCTCATGTATCTCTCTTGTCAGCTTTACGTTTATACCTGTTCCACTCTCTTCAATTCCGTGGGTGGTGCCGTTGTTAAGGGCAATCCAGTTTGGAAAGATATCGTGAGCATTTAGCCCCTGAATCAGAAAAAGAGCCTCTTCAGCAGTTGAGAGTCCAGATTTTCCTTTGATCTCTCCAACTTCTGTCTCAAGTCCTGCCCAGTCAGGAACAGAAGGCTTCAGTGCCAGATTGGCAAGAAGGTTCTGTGCATCTGGTAAATGGGAGGCATCAATGGCAATGGACGTTATACCTGCATCAAAGAGTGAGCTGATTTCTGTTTTTGCCTGTTCGAGTTCACCTAGGCTCTTGATCCCAAAGTGGTCTGCATGGATCGCCACCGGAACTTTAATATCAAGTTCATTGCACAGAGCATCCACCTGTCTTGCAATATTCCAGAGAGTAACAGGACAGTAAGCAGCGGTGCCCCCTTCAGAGCGGGCAATCTCAATAATGATGGCGGCATTGGCACGCTGGGCAGCCATCAGTGAACCCTTCAGGACAAAATGGTTTCTGCCGTTGGCCGCAATGGTCATGGCTTTCCCTTTTTTCATCATTGCTCTGTCAATATATTTTCCACTTACAATCAGTGCATGGGAGTTGGGAAAAAGTCTCTTAATATTGTCAGGTCTGCCTGCCTCAAGTGCCTTTTGGAAATCCTTGCCAGTGGTTGAATGGTATGACATATCCCCTCCTTATTGTCTGTAATAGTCCTTAAGTGCCCACGATGAGCGCTCTTCTTATTGATTCTGTTGTTCTTTATACTCTTCTTTGTGGTTTTTGCATGGAATTGGTAAAAAATCAAGCTGCAGTCTTAAAAAATAGGGTAATACCTCGTAAATGAATTTCCCTTCATAATATATTGTCTCTTTTTAAAAGCGTGATTATAGCTTGTTCAAGATATTATTCTTATATTGGTGTATATATCAATTATTTGAATTTATTTGACAAATTTATTTTGATCTGGATTCTTAAAAACTTATTTCTTCACTTGACATATTGAAAAAAAATTTGTTAATGTATGAATGATAATTCATTTAACAAAAAGGTTATCGATCAGAGTGATAAATTAAGATTAATTAATTCCAGGTTAAGGTGATTGTCCGTTGCAAAAAGAGAAGACAGACAAATATTATGCAATACTTGAGAGCGCAGGGTCTGTTTTTGCCAGGCTTGGTTTCTATAAGTCAACCATCTCACAGATCGCAGCAGAGGCTGGCGTTGCCGATGGGACAATCTACCTCTATTTTAAAAATAAAGACGATATCCTTTATCAATTTCTCCAGTTTAAAACCACTGTTTTTTTTGAAAAGATGAGACAGGCGGTTGATCAATCTGAAACTGCAGAGTTAAAACTGAGAAGTTTAATCCGATGCCATCTGCAGGAGTTTCAAAATGATATGAACATGGCTGTGATCTTTCAGTCTGAAGTTCGATACCGCAGAGATATTGCCTTTCATGTAAAAGATGTTTCAAAAATGTATCTGGAATGTCTGTCAGAAATAATTGAGCAGGGGCAGATGGAGGGTACCTTGCGCCAGGATCTCTTTGTTGGTCTGGTAAAACGTTTTGTTCTTGGGGGGGTTGAGGGGGTTATCAACACCTGGGTTGCCGCAGATGGCAAGTATGATCTTGTTGCTATGGGAGACCCCTTGGTTGACCTCTATTTAAATGGAATTAAAAGCAATATATAGAATGAATGCAATATATAAGGTAAATTATCTTTTTTCTTGACCTTTGGCATATTGTCCATTAAAGCCTTGAACCTGGATTCATTAGGGAGTAATAGTGTCAGTTTGACATTAGTTTATTAATTATTTTATTTATGGAGTAACATCATGTCACCATTGATTGGACCAGCAAATTTTAAGTTTTTTGGTTTTTTTCCTGCTGCCATTCTGTCAGTTCTGATACCTGTGATCGGGGTTGCCCTTTTCACCTATATCATGGCCAGGCGAATTGCCCCTCTTGTACGGGCTGCACCGGATAACCGTTTTGACAATATCCCTGCTCGCCTGAAAAATCTTCTCTTTATCTGGCTTGGTCAGTTACGCCAGCCACGATACATGGTTGCAGGTGTTCTTCACATTGTGATCTTTGCAGGATTTCTTGTACTCTCCATCCGTTCTACCTCTCTTGTCATAATTGGGATCTCAAAAGACTTTGTTTTGCCAGGTTTTAATGGCGTAATTGGAGATATTTATAATTTTGTTAAAGATTATGCTGCCACTGGTGTGCTTGTGGCATGTATTGTTGCGGCAGTCAGAAGAGGGATTGTACGACCTGCAAGATACAGTGTGCCTGCAAAGTATGGCAAAGATCACACAGCAGAGGCTGTATTTGTACTTGGTGTCATCTCAACACTCATGATATCTGAGAGCCTTTTTGAAGCTACTGAACTTGCGGCTGAGATGCAACATACAGGAGCTGAACACTTTGTTGCACCTCTCTCCCTTGTCTGGATATTCAGAGGCATGGTATCAGGACTTGCTCACAGCACCTTGCAGGGGCTCCATCTTGCAATGTACTATATCCACGATCTGACCTTTTTCTTCTTTCTCTGCTTTCTCCCAATGGGCAAACATTTTCATGTTATAACCTCTATTTTCAATGTATTTTTTATGCGGGTTAAAAAAGGAAATATCAAGCCAGTTGTACATGGTGTCAGCGAAGAGGCGCTGGATAACCTTGAATCTCTCGGTGTCAAGAAGCTTGAGGATTTTACATGGAAGCATATGCTTGATTTCTATTCATGTGCAGACTGCGGAAGGTGTTCTGATCAGTGTCCTGCAAATGCTGTAGGCAGACCTCTTTCACCAAGATTCATAACCATAAAGGCAAGAGATCTTATCTTCAGAAACTATCCTATCAAGTCAGAAGTAATTTATAAAAGCAAGCTGCTGGTGGAAGATATCTATACAGAAGATGAGATCTGGTCTTGTACCACCTGCGGTGCATGCGAGCAGGAGTGTCCACTTGGTATAGAGTACATTGACAAGATTGTTGATTTAAGAAGAGGTATGGTAGATGAGGGAATGGTTCCTCAGACTCTACAGAAACCACTCAAAGCTCTTGAAAAACGCGGTAACCCCTATGGTATCATGGAGAAAAAACGTTCAGACTGGTGCACAGACAAAGCCTTTGCAGCAGAGTGCAGCGTAAAGATTCTGGAGAATGGCGAATCTGCTGATACCCTCTTCTTTGTTGACAGTATCACCTCTTTTGATGATAACATCAAAACAATTGCCAGGAACACTGCAAAAATTCTTACCAGTGCAGGCGTTGACTTCGGTATTCTTGGCAAGGCTGAGAAGGACAGCGGTAATGAGGTTGTCCGCTTTGGCGAGGAGATGTTATTTCAAAATCTCAAATCACAGAATACAGAAGCGATTCTGGAGTCTGGTGTCAAACAGATTGTGACAGCAGATCCACATGCCTACAATGCCCTGAAAAATGACTATAAGGGGCTGCCTCCTGTCAGACATATCAGTCAGGTAATTACAGAGAAGATCAAAGCTGGTGCAATTACCCTGAAAGCAGCTCTGGAGCCTGAGAGTGTCTATGTCTATCATGACCCCTGTTATCTTGGACGCCACAATGGCGTTTATGAGGATCCAAGGGAGGCGCTGGATGCCATAGAAAATCTCAACCGGGTTGAACTTGAAAAGAGCAGAGATCGCTCCTTCTGCTGCGGTGGTGGAGGCCTGATGCTCTTCTATGAACCGGAAGAGGAGACCCGAATGGGGGTTCTGAGAGTCAGGATGGCAGCTGAGGCTGGCGCTACAGTGATTGTGACAGCCTGTCCTTTCTGTCTTGTCAATATTCAGGATGCAATCAAGGTGGCTGGTAAAGAGGGCGAAATGCGGGCAATGGATTTTACAGAGCTGATTGTTCAGCATATGGCTTAAAAATAACCGGGGGCTACCGCCTGAAGATAAAGGTTGCCCCTGAAGATGACAATTTCTTTAGAAGAACGTAGGTATATGGATCTTTTTTTTGTATATCTTGAAAACCTTTAACTTTATCTGGAGGTAACAATGGAGATTTTAGTATGTGTCAAGCGAGTTCCCGATACTGCTGAGAATGAATTTCAACTCAACAGTGCTGGTAATGACCTTGATCGTGATGATCTGGTCTATTCAGTGAATGAGTGGGATAACTATGCAGTTGAAGAGGCTATTCAGATTGTGGACAACGTCGGAGGTAATGTGACAGTGGTCACAGTCGGCGACAGTGAATCTGAAGAGGTCTTAAGACGTGAGATGGCCATGGGTGCCAACAGTGGAATACTTCTCTCTGATGACGCTTTTGAGGGATCTGACGGTAAAGGCATTGCCACAATTCTCAAAGGAGAGGTTCAGAAAGGCAAATATGATCTGATTCTAACCGGTGCTCAGGCTGATGCAGCTGCAGGTCAGGTTGGCGGGATGCTTGCTGCCATGCTTGATCTTCCCTATGCATCTTTAGTTAATAAGATTGAAATTGTAAATGATACAAAAATTAAAGTTGGAAGAGAGATAGAAGGTGGAAATCAGGAACTCAATGAGATTGAGCTGCCATGTGTACTCTCAATCCAGACTGGTATCAATGAACCTCGTTATGTTGGTATCCGTGGTATCAGGAAAGTTGCTCAAGTTGAAATTCCTGTGAAAAATGCAGCTGCTCTTGGTATTGATCCCTCTTCTGTAGGAGAGGCCGGAGCAAAGGTAAATAGAGTTGATTATTTTGTACCAGTGCTTGGTGAAGGCGCTGAGATGCTTGAAGGCTCCACAGATGAGATCATTGCACAGCTCATTGAGAGAATCAAAAGCAAGGGAGGACTTGCATAATGACGCAGATATTTGTTTATGTTACCCATAAGGCTGGCGTTGCAGATGATATTGCATCAGAATATATCGCAGCCACAAAAAAGATTGACTCCGCTGCAACCGTTACAGCTGTTGTAACTGGTTCCGGTTCTGACCTTGACAAGGTCGCTGAATCTCTCACATCCAAATATGGAGAGGTAATTAAGATCAGCAATGAGGCACTTGCCTATCCCAATGCAGAGGTGATCCGCAAAGCTCTTTGCAATGTGCTTGATAAGTCTGCCATTCTCCTTGCTCCACATGACACACTTGGCATGGATCTGTGCCCCGGCCTTTCAATCAAGATGGATTCTGCATTTGCTGCTGATGTTGTTGACTTTGAGGGAGTTGATGGTGGAAAACTCAAACTTATCCGCCAGGAGCTTGGCGGTGCAGTGAGCACCCATGTAACCTGTGATATTTCAAATGGTGCTGTAATCACTATTCGCCCGGGTGCATTTGCCCCTGTGGATGGTGCTGCAGGTGGAAAGGTAACTGATAAGTCTGCTCAGGCAGGAGATCTCTCAGCAAAGAGACGCTTTCTTGAGGTTCTTCAGGCTGAAATGGGTGATGTTGATATTACCAAATCTGACGTTCTGGTATCTGTTGGTCGCGGTATTCAGGAGCAGGAAAATATTGCTATTGCTGAGGAGCTTGCAGAGGCAATGGGAGCTGTTGTCTCCTGCTCAAGGCCTATTGTCGATGCAAAATGGCTTGAGAAATCCCGTCAGGTGGGTACCTCCGGTAAGACTGTTAAGCCTAAAGTCTATATGGCTATGGGTATCAGCGGCTCATTTCAGCATATGGGTGGTATTAAAGGTAATCCTTATATAGTTGCAGTTAACAAGAACCCAAAAGCACCTATTTTCCAGGTGGCAGATCTTGGTATTGTGACAGATATTCTTGAATTCATGCCAGCTCTGACAGAAGCCATTAAATCGCTCTAGTTCAGCTTCTTTTAAAAAACTTGAGATAGAAATCTCTTTTTCAAGAGATCTATTATCAAGTTTTCTTTACCGTTATTTGTGTGTAGCAGACAGGCTGTGTATCGTTTATGATACATGGCCTGTTTTTGTTTGTGCATATCTGTTGCAAAAAAGATGATTTTTTTGTAGGTTAACTCATCTAAAATTTCAAGGTGTCTATTCATCATTTATAAAATAAGGAGCACTGTATGAGACTTTTAACCCGTTCAGATTTTGATGGTCTGGGATGCGCTGCACTTCTCAAGGAAAAGGGTTTGATTGATAACATCAAATTTGTTCACCCCAAAGATATTCAGGATGGAAAGATTGAGGTTGATAAAAATGATATACTTGCCAACATTCCCTATCTGAAAGGGTGTGGGCTCTGGTTTGATCACCACTCAAGTGAAACGGAAAGGCAGGCTTATGGTACATATGATGGCCTGAGCGACACTTCAGCCTTAAGTGCAGCCCGTGTTATTTATGAGTATTACGGGGGTGAAAAGGCATTTAATAACACCCATCTCAATGACCTTGTCCTGGCCGTTGATAAGGCAGATTCAGGCAATTTCACAGTAGAACAGATCCTCAATCCCAAAGGATGGGATCTGCTCTCTTTTGTGATGGATCCCAGAACAGGACTTGGTCGATACAGGGATTACCGCATCAGCAACTACCAGCTCATGATGGATATGATTGAGTATTGCCGCCAGAAAAGTGTTGAGGAGATTCTTGGGATAGAGGATGTCAAGGAGAGAACTTGTCGCTACTTTGAGCAGGATAGCCTTTTTAAAGAGATGGTTCGTTCCAAAACAACCATAAAAGGCAATGTCATAATCCTTGATCTTAGAGATCAGGAGGAGATCTATACTGGTAACAGGTTTATCCTTTACAGCCTCTATCCTAAACAGAATGTCTCAATTCAGGTTGTATGGGGATTTCAGAGGCAGAATATTGTTATGACCTGCGGACACAGTATTATCAATAAAACATGTGGTACTGATATTGGCTCATTGATGCTAAAATATGGAGGTGGCGGTCATAAAAAAGTTGGCACCTGTCAGGTGTCCATTGAAAAGGCTGATAAAGTTCTGGAAGAGCTTATTGAGAAGATGGAGGAGAGATAATAGAGATTATGGATCTTAGGACACAATTATTGGAGATGCCAACCATGAAGTTTGCCCCTACAACAGATAATCTGCCTACCTCATTCAAGCGATTTGATATGAAAAAAATTTGCCTAGTGTTTGTCTCCTTCTGCCTGATATATAGCTGCTCTTTACCATCTTTTGCTCAAGAGATTCGTATAGTAGGAGGGTATGATGTGACCGATCCATCCAAATACCCCTGGGTTGCAGCTTTAGTTGATAGTAGTAAAGAAGATATATATCAAGGGCAGTTCTGCGGAGGGACATTGATAACCCCGGAGTGGGTGGTTACAGCAGCCCACTGCGTCTGTGACTCACCGGATGCGGTGATTGAACCTGATGCTCTGGATGTTGTTCTTGGCACAGTTGACCTGACAGCCACTCCTGATACATATGAAAGGGTCAAGGTCGCCAGAATTATTGTCAACCCTGATTATAATCCTGATCTGACAGACAATGATGTTGCTCTGCTCAAACTGAAAGACCCATCTGCTCAACCCCCAATAGAGTTTCTTGCAACAGCAGAGAGTGAGCCATCAATTTTACTTGATGACCCTTCAGCTTCAACTGCCACCTCCTCTTCAGAGGATCAAATTATGGCAACAGTAATTGGCTGGGGTGATACAGAAGCCCAGAGAAGTTCATATCCAACCCAATTGCAGGAGGTGGATATTCCGTTAGTATCTACCCAGGAGTGCTCGGCTTTATTTGAAGATGGTGAGATTACTGATAATATGTTCTGTGCAGGGTTTGTTGAAGGTGGTAAGGACTCCTGTTTTGGAGACAGCGGCGGGCCACTTGTAATCCCCTATTCAGAAGGTGGATATAATCTTATTGGAATTGTAAGCTGGGGTTATGGTTGTGCACAGCCAGACACCTACGGTGTATATACCCGTGTTTCAAAAATGAGAGAGTGGATATTTGAGCAGATTGAACTTGCAACCGCTCCGGTTGTATTAACAGACAGCACCCCTACCACAATTTACTCTGGAAGTGATCTTACTGTTTATGGCTGTAGCTTTGTCAATAACCTAATTATCCAAAGTGGTGCTAGTGTAAAACTTATCAATTTTACAGGTATTAATATTGTAACTATTCAGGCATCTTCATCTCTTTTTTCAATATCACGTTCAGGTGCAACAGTCACCTTTAAAGATGATATCAATGATACAACAGTGGTCATGCCAGCAACAGCAACTGTTCAACTGATTGCCTTTGATGACCTGACCACAACACTTGAAATTGAGGAAGCCAAAGTAATGCTTGGAACTCAGGTGGTCACAGTTGAAGAGAAGATTGTAAATCCAGGTTAAAAAGGGCCGAATCTCAACTTCTGAATAATTTCTGATTGCGATATCGGCATCCTTCATATCAACCCAAAAGTCGTTGAAACTTTTTTCCAGAAAAATCCCTTAACAATGGGGATAAGGCTGAAGAGAGAGTCAACTGAAGGGTGCCAAAATATCACTATATTTTGAATTTGCTCACTGTTATCTTCATCTTTTCTGATATCTCAAAAAGCTCACGGGATTTACTGTCTAACGTGGTGCTGTTCTTCGACATCTCCTTTGCAGATCTGTTTACATCAGAGATATCTTTTGCAATATCTTGAGATACCGCAGATGTCTGGGAGACATTCTCATTTACCTCACTTATCCCCTGAGATGCCTGCATGACATTTTCTGCGATTGCACTGGTAGTTCTGGACTGCTCATCAACTGAGATGGCAATATCAGAGACTGTTGTGTTAACATTGTTAATGACAGTTGAGATCTCTTCAATATCCTTTACAGTCTCCATTGTGGATTTTTGAATCTTCTCAATCGTCTGTTTGATCTCATCTGTGGCATCAGATGTCTGTTTTGCAAGCTCCTTGATCTCATTTGCAACAACGGCAAAACCCTTTCCTGCCTCTCCTGCCCTTGCTGCTTCAATTGTGGCATTCAGAGCCAGCAGGTTGGTCTGTTCAGAGATGGAGCTGATCACTTCAGTAACTTTTCCGATCTGTGTGGCGGCCCGTCCAAGTCTGGCAACCCTTTCAGATGCAGTGACTGCCTGTTTTACCGCCTTGGCTGTAATCTCTTTTGCCTTTTCTGAGTTGTTTGAAATTGCGTTGATATTGCGGGTGATATCCTCTGCTGATACTGCCACAATACCAATGTTAGTGGATGCCTGCTCCATTGCAGCAGCAACTGAGTTCATGTTTGCACTCATCTCTTCAGCAGCTACTGCAACTGTATTGGCATTCATGGATGTCTTTTCAGAACCTGAAGAGAGTGAATCTGCAATGCTCTGTATCCCACTTGAGGAGTTGAAAAGAACATGGCTGTTCTCTGAAATATCAGCTATCATCTTTCTCAGATTGGCAGACATTGTGTTGAGGTTGTAAGACATAACTCCAAATTCATCCTTGGAGTCTAGCTCAATCGAGCGGGTAAGATCTCCTTTGGAGATGGCATTTATAAAGGTACTGGATATTTCAAGGGGTTTGACTACGTTGATTCTGATCAGGAGCCATACAACCATGCTTATGAGAACTAGAATAAGTGCTGTCCAGAGGGCGATACTCTTCTGTGCTTCCCATACCGCCTGCTTTGCCTCTGAAAGAGAGCCTATGATTTCAAATGCTCCGTGAATCTCCCCCTCTTTCCACCCCTCCATTATGCCTCCGGTTGGATCTTCCTTCCCCTTGGGATCTCCATGACAGAAGAGGCACTCCCTGGTCAGACGTACAGGCTTGAAATAGCGGATCTGATCCTTTTCAACCACAATTTTCTCCTCAAGGTTCTGCTCTTCAAGCTCCTTCAAGATGGCTGCTTCAAGTTCGGTTGGCTCATTTTCTGGATTTCTTGGGCTGAATTTAGGTACCCTGAACTGATATCCTGCCTTGTCAGCGTTTGTTTTTGCCATGTTAATGGCTGTTATGACAGGTACTGCCTCCACAATATTGGATCTGTCAAGTTCGCTGAAGGGTTTGATGATGCCCATCTTAAGTTTATGGGCCATCTCATTTCTGCCCGCTTCAGCCATGAGCACAACTGCGCGGCTCTTTTCAATTGTGGATTTCTGTGCCCACTCTTTGATATTGTTGACATCCTGAAGTGCAAGTATGATAGCCACAGCAAGGGGACCGCTTAGGACGATCCCGAAAATTTTCCACTTAATACTCAGGTTTTTAAAGCCCATGGTCTGATCTCCTTGATTGAGGTTGGAAATATTCATATACGGCTGAAAAGAGGATTAATGATATTAAGTTGCACCATTCGGTGCTTGATCATAAGATTGGTCAAATTTGTAATAGTAGCCAGTAGTCACGTACCGTATAATGCTGCGATGGCCGAAGATATGATCAAGCCTCACCATTCTTATCACAACTGAACTATAGAGATCAATTTTAACATACTGCTTTGGGAAGAATAAATTCATCAAATTTTTTAAACATGGACTCTGGCCACTCTCTGGCATAAAGAAAGAGTTCAACCTCCTCTGGAGTCATATTCTCCCTTATATGAGGCGGCAGACTCTCGAAAGCCATTTTACGTTCAGGATTAACTTTATCTCTATTGTTTGCAGGGTTTTCTACTCTCTTTTGGGGCTGATGGTGAGTCATGTTATACTCCTTAAGAAAAAATTAGCTGGTTCAAGAAAGTTAGCTTGTTCAAAAACAGGATGGTCTGACTTTAATATAATTTTGATATGATAAAAGGTACTGCTGTCTCAACTCTAAGGATCCTTTTGCCAAGGGTTACAGTGGTAAATCCTGCCTGTTCCAGAGTTTCAATCTCAATTTCAATAAACCCGCCTTCAGGCCCCATGACAAGAATGGAACTCTGGTCAATATGTTCAGGGCATGAGATGATCCCTTTTGGATGGGCTGTGATTGCAAGAGGCTTCGATGGATAGTGAGGTGCTTCATGCTCTTTTAGAGGTATAGCCTCAGGCTCATGATCTGGATCTGGTTGCCCCTGCCATTGAGCAGTTTTTTTCTGCTTTTGAGCAGGATCTGGATGCTGCCGGGTTGAAATGGAGGGCAACTCTCCAGCTGTAAGCCGGGAAAGCTCCTCTGTGACAAAAGGTTTGAAGAGGCGTTTTAAATGAATCTGAGGCATTACAGTATCTTTGGCCTGCTCAAGACCAAGGATTAACTCATTTTGCAGTCTGTCAGGCTCAAGCAGTGGAGATTTCCAGAAGGCTTTCTCCACACGCCATGAGTTTATAAGGTAGATCTCCTTAACGCCAAGTGATGCAACAGATTGCAGAATCCGTCTCAACATCTTTGGCCTTGGCAGGGCAATTACCAGAGTCAGGGGCAGGGGAGGTGGAGGTTCACGGTCAAGGATAACCTCAAGCTCAACAGTTGTGCTATTCATTGCAACAACTGTTCCTGTGCCCATATGGCTGTTCAGAAGCCCTACGCTCAGAGTATCATCTATCCTGGCACGGTGAACCTTGCAGATATGCTCCACTCTTCTTCCGTTAAGAATAACTCTGTCTGGAGCTATGAAATCTTCTTCAAATAATAGTATGATATTCATAAATTATATAACGGCCATGCTATGACAGGCACAATGAAGCATGAAAGTTGTAGAGACGCAAGATCTTGCGTCTCTACGGGGTACCCACCTGTGTGTGTCCCTACCGTTTCATATAAAAAAGAGTTGCTCTCAGGAGTCATTGTCAGAGAGGAGCTTATTCTCAATTACCTGTTGAAGAATCCTCTGAACAAAGGGCTTCATGTTCTCAGTTGTATAATTTTCCAGGTAATAGATCTTTTTAGCACCATACTCCTCATCTTCAAGCATGCACTCAATTCCCCTTGTCATGATCTCTGTAATATACTCTCTGTCTGTATTATAAAGATCGAGCACAGCAAGTGTCTTAATGCTGAAGTTGCCGAAAAGAGAGGGGGGTTTGCAGTAAAAGAAGCCTGAATTTCTTGGTCTCGGGTAATCTTTGAGCCCAAATATGATTCTGGGTGGTATGGCTTTTGGTGCTAATGTGATGTTGTTATCAACAGGT
>Ga0209800_10001932_pt1 | contig 19562 bp, 19 predicted proteins | sample Higcelweek8metaG_FD_187174 | JGI IMG/M metagenome (GOLD analysis project Ga0209800, IMG submission 187174) | Freshwater pond sediment microbial communities from the University of Edinburgh, under environmental carbon perturbations - High... | ecosystem: Environmental > Aquatic > Freshwater >...
AAAATTAAAATCAAAATTAGGAAAAATAATCGGAGTAAATATCGAAACGATTAATTAATAATTATTTTTAATTCCGAAAAGCAATTGAAAATAGTATCTTTGTTGTTATGAAACCGGCAATTAAAAAACTACTGAGCACAACGCAAAAAAGTTTCGATCTTGATTTTTTAATCAGGGTGTCGGGTCAGCATCTCATACTGCCATTTTACCATGCTGTTTCGGATGAAGATTTAGTTCATCTAAAGCATTTATATCCGGTGATTTCAACATCGCGCTTCGAAAAAGACCTTGACTTTTTACATCAAAATTACAGTGCAGTTTCGCACAATTACCTTATCGACAACAAGTATTCGACTTCGTTAAGAAGTAAACGGGCTTTCTTTCTTAGTTTCGACGATGGGTTACGACAATTTCACGACGTAGTTGCACCCATTTTACTCCAGAAAGGCATACCGGCCACTTTCTTTGTAAACACAGGCTTTATCGACAATAAGGATATGTTTTACAGGCTAAAAATCAGTATTCTGATTGAAAGAGTTCTAAAAACAGAACTTTCACCCGGACAATTGAGTTATATTGTTGAACATTTCAGGGAATATAATCTCACATACAAACACGCAACTGATTTTCTGCTGATTACTGACCGATCGAAAGAGTTGGCAGATTTAATTGCTCCGGTTTTGAATATTGATTTCAAGGAATATCTGACAAAAAACCAACCTTATCTCAGTGCTGAGCAAATAAAAAAGCTTGTCGAACAGGGATTTACTTTAGGTGCTCATTCTGTTTCGCATCCCTATTTTCCTGCATTGAGCCAGACTGAGCAAATAGATGAAACCTTAAACTCAATCCGTTTTTTAATTGAAAATTTTAATACGAAGGAGCGTTTATTTTCATTTCCTTACACCGATTTTCAGGTCAGCAAATCATTTTTCGATGCCATAAAAAATGAAGTTGATATCACTTTCGGTACTGCAAATCTTAAACTTGACACTGTATCATCAAATTTCCAACGCATACCAATGGAAATTAACGGAAGCATTAGTGCTGAATCGATTATTAAAAATGAATATCTGTTTTTTATTCTCAAAATGTTCATTTCTAAACACAAAATAGTAAGAAAATAATGCAGATAAAATCATATACCAAAGCAGAACTCAAAGTATTTATCCACTCCGAATTTTTCAGAGTGCTTAATAAAGTGCCCATAAGCTTTCAGCGTGGTTGGTCGCAATATAACAATCCGTATTGTTCTGATGATGATATTTTACTTTGGGCAGCCTATGAGAATGCTGATTTAGTAGGATATGTTGGTGTTCTGCCGGATATCATTCAGTCAGCCAACGGCGAAAAAAAAATACATTGGTTGAGTTGCTTTTGGGTAGAAGAAAGCTTTCGGCAAGGGAATTTAGCATCGCAACTGTTTTACCTGTTGATAAAGCAATACAAGAACTCGCTGTATATCTCCAACTTTTTGTTTTCGTTGGAAAAAACTTATTTGAGTTTGGGTGTTTTTCAGAATACTCAATATAAAAAAGGACGTACATTCTACATAAATCTATGTTTTGCCAGTATTCTCGAAGCCCGTTATCCTGATTTAAAATCGTTGATGACATTCTACAAATTGCTTGAGCGATCGATAAATGAATTACTGAAATCGAGAAAAGGGATACACAAAAAAAGAAATAGTAAATTCAAAATCGTTGAAAATAAAAGATTAAACGATGAGTTAGCTATTTTTCTGCAAACATTTAGCGCTAAGGACGCAAGCCATGTAAGGGGGATTGAATATTTCAGATGGCTTTTAGAATATCCATGGATGTCGGAGGGAAAAGCCGACAGAGAATCGGGTCGGTATTTTTTCAGTTCGAAAGCCGATCAATTCGAACACCGTATGCTTAAAGTCTACGATCAGGATAAGCTTGTAGGAATTGTATTGCTTAAAATACGGGATAAAAACATGGTAATCAATCATATTTATGCAAGTGATGCTCAAATGGGAAGTATTGCCGCTTATCTTGTTAATTTATCGTTGAAAGAACTTATAAATACAATCACTACATTCGATAACAGGCTGTCAGACAAACTCAGAAGCAAAAGAACCAATTTCATTTATATCCGTAATATAAAACGCTCTTACCTGTTCCCCCGGAATCACGATATTTCGGTCGACTATTTCCAGGAAGGTGATGGCGATTCGGTATTCACTTAATTTACGATATATTTCCGCTTTATTTTTGTGTATAAACAATGAAAAAAATAGCTTTACTGAGCAATATAAATATTGATCCGCTTAAAAATCATCTGGAGAAGAACAATGATTTGAGCGTGTATTGTGCCGGATTCAATCAATGGCAAACGGAATTATTAAACCCATTATCAGGATTATATGCCAATAATCCTGATTTCGTTTTTATATATCTCAATGCTGACGAACTCACACAAAACATAGATGAATTATTTGCGGCTCTCGATGTTTTCAGTGCTCACTTCAAACAGACACAGATTATTATTGCCGATTTTATGTTGCAGCCCTTTTCGGTTTCAACATATACAAGCGATATCGATTTATTGACTAACAAAATGAATGCTGATCTGAAAATGTATGCTTCCGAAAAGCAAAACATTCATATTTTTGGGATGAATCGGCTGATATCATATCATGGCTACAATTTTTTATTCGACGATAAATACTGGTATCTTGGTTACATAAAATTTTCATATTCAGGATTCAAGACGATAGCTGATGAGATGAATAATTTATTAAACAGCATTCAGGGCAAAACCAAAAAAGTGCTTATTCTGGATTTGGACAATACTATTTGGGGAGGCGTTGCTGCCGAAGATGGTTGGGAGAATATTCAAATTGGAAATCAGGGAACTGGCAGAATTTATGCTGATTTTCAAAAAAATATTATTAAGCTTAAAAATCAAGGCGTTTTGTTGGTTATCTGCTCGAAAAACAACGAAGACGACGTTCGCGAAGTATTTGAAAAGAATAAAAGCATGCTGTTGCAGTGGGACGATTTTGTGGGTCACTACATTAACTGGCAACCAAAAGCCGATAATATCCTCCACATAGCAACCGATTTAAAGCTCGGCACCGATGCTTTTGTTTTTATTGATGATCATCCTGTGGAACGCGAACATGCGCGAAACGAAATTCCAGAACTGACTGTGCCCGAATTCCCCAGTGACATTGCTCAACTAAACCGCTGGTTGATTACCGATGTAGTCTATCCGTTTTTTGCTAAAACAGCCATTACAGCCGAGGATCTCGAAAAAACAAATCAGTATCAAAGAAATGCCGAAAGACAAAACGTTTCGCAGCATCTCAGTTACGATGAATTTATAAAAAAACTCAACATAAGACTTAAAGTAAAGAAAGTCAACACCGAATCGTATAAACGCATTGCACAGCTCACTCAAAAAACAAATCAGTTCAACCTTAGCTTGAAACGATATACCGATCTTGAGATGCTGAATCTCATGGAAAATACTGATTATTTAATGCTTAGCTGTGAATATGAAGATAGATTCGGCAACGAAGGAATCATTGGTTGTGCAATTATCAAATTGAATGACGACATTGCTTTTTTAGAAGCGTATATGTTAAGTTGTAGGGTATTAGGACGGAAAGTTGAACATTTTTTCATGAACTTTATTGTCGACAAGCTTAAGAAAATCAATGTAAATCAACTGAATGCAATATACAAACCAACGCAACGCAATGCAATGCTAAAAACTTTTTTAAGCGATTACGGTTTTACTACAAACGATGAACTTTATTATTCAAAAAAAACTGACAAAATAAACAAATGAATACAGAAGAAAAGCTAAAAGAAATTTTCGCAACTACTTTCAATACTCAAAGTGATAAAATAACGCTGCAAACCAAGCAAAACGAGTTCGAAAACTGGGATAGTCTGGGACAACTCAGATTAATAATGGCCGTTGAAGAAGCTTTCAATGTTTCGTTTGCCATCGACGAAATTGCCAGTATGACTACTTTTGAAAGAATCCTAAACAAAGTAATCCAAAAAACGGGTAAAAAGTAATTCAATTCATTTTGTGTATTAAAACTGAAAGGAATGGAGTCAAAACTAATTTACAGCACAGTAGATGAATATATTGCGGCGCAAAGCGAGCTGATTCAACCTTTGTTGAATCAGCTCAGAGATACGATAAAAAATGCTGCGCCCACTGCCAACGAAATCATCAGTTATGGAATGCCTGCTTACAAAATCCATGGCGTGCTTGTGTATTTTGCGGCCAACAAACATCACATAGGCTTCTACCCTACTGCGTCGCCTATCGTAGTTTTCAGCGACGAGCTCACGGCCTACAAAACATCGAAAGGGGCTATACAATTTCCGTTGAAAACGCCTATTCCTATTGATTTGGTTCGAAGAATAGTGGAATTTCGGGTGAATGAAGATGAGATAAAATCAATATTAAAAAACAAAAAAAATAAGCAGTAAACTTCAAAAACAATTTCCTGATAACGAAAATTCATCTATCTTTGTAGTCGAAGGAAAATGGGAAAAAAGCAATACAAATATGTTTTCGATCAGAGCGACTATCTGCAAATAAGTTGCTTGGGGAAATTGCCTGAAAAAACATCTAAACCAATATAAATCTGCGTCGGATTTGTGTTGGTTTTTTTTATACCCTTGCCCCTAAAGGGGAAAATACAGTTTCATCTAAGGGTATTAATAATTGAGTATTATTTTTCTTTGAAATAAAAAATCTAACAAAATAACTCTCTGAATTCTTCTTCTGGAATTAGAGTAATAAAAAGCCCCTTTAGGGGTTTGGGGTAATCTTATGAGCAATCAATGTTTAGTCTCAATTTCCGATTATAGCAAAGAAGAAATTCTTGCTATTCTCGATTCGGCAGCCGATTTCGAAACCCAGCCCAACCGCAAAACGCTGGATGGAAAAGTAATTGCCACTTTGTTTTTCGAACCATCCACCCGCACCAGGTTAAGCTTCGAAACAGCAGTAATACGTCTGGGTGGCTCTATTATCGGCTTTTCGGATGCAGCCACCAGTAGTTCATCGAAAGGTGAAACACTGAACGACACCATTCATATGGTTAGTTGCTATGCTGATGCCATTGTGATGCGTCACCCGCTCGAAGGTGCTGCTCGCTTTGCTTCCGAAGTATCGCCTGTACCCATTATCAACGCCGGCGACGGGGCCAATCAGCATCCTTCACAGACTTTGCTCGACCTTTACTCGATACTGAAAACACAGGGAACGCTCGAAAATCTGACCATTTGTTTGGTGGGCGACTTGAAATACGGGCGCACAGTGCATTCGCTTATCATGGCCATGTCGCACTTCAACCCTACTTTCAAATTCATTGCCCCCGACGAACTCAGAATGCCTGACGAATACAAGGTTTTTTGCAAAAAACACAACATACCGTTTACAGAAGCATCCGAACTGAACGAAAACTTCAATGATGCTGATATTTTGTACATGACGCGCGTGCAGAAAGAACGTTTTCAGGACCTCATGGAATATGAACGGGTGAAAAATGTGTACACACTCAAAAATGCAATGCTCGAAAACACGAAGTCAAATTTACGAATCCTGCACCCGCTACCCCGTGTGACCGAAATCGACATGGACGTAGATGCAAGCGAAAAGGCGTATTATTTCCAACAGGCACAAAACGGACTATACGTAAGACAAGCGATAGTGAGTAAAGTGTTGGCACCTAATTCTTAAAGCAGCTTTCAATATTATTCGTAAAATTCGATTTAATTCGTAACAATTCGTATCAATGGAAAAGAAATTAAAAGTAGCGGCACTCAGAGACGGAACAGTGATTGATCATATTCCGGCTGATAAATTATTCAAAGTAGTGCATATCCTGCATTTGGATACCTGCGACAATCAGATTACACTGGCTAATAATCTGGAAAGCAAAAAAATCGGATTGAAAGGTCTGGTAAAGATTGCCGACCGCGCATTGGCCGAAAACGAAACCAACAAACTGGCTCTTATTTGTCCGGATGCCAAAATCAATATTATCCGCGATTTCGAAGTGGTGGAAAAACGTCCGCTGATTTTACCGGACGAAATACGGGAAGTGGTGCAATGTGCTAATCCCAACTGTATCACCAATCATCAACCTGTGGTAACCCGCTTTATCGTTATAAAAGAAGATGAACAAGTGCGTTTGAAATGTCGTTATTGCGAACGGGAAGTAAAAGCCGAAGAAGTGAAAATAAAATAGTTTGTCATTTTAATGATATTATCTTGAAAAAAGTAAGTTGGAAACCCGGCACCATGATTTATCCGCTGCCTGCGGCACTGATTTCGTGCGGTAGTAACGAGGCAGATTACAATCTCATCACGCTTAGTTGGATGGGGACTATTTGTTCCAATCCACCCATGTGTTATATCTCCGTTCGTCCGGAACGACATTCGTACCACATTATAAAGGAAAACGGAGAGTTTGTGATTAATCTGACAAATGAGGAAATGGCTTATGCTACCGACTGGTGCGGCGTGAAAAGCGGGCGCGATTTTAATAAGTTCAAAGAAATGAAGCTCACAGCGGTGCCCGGCGAGAAGGTGAAAGCACCTGTGATAGCAGAATCGCCTTTAGCCATCGAATGTAAGGTAAAAGAAATCATCCCGTTGGGAAGTCATGATATGTTTATAGCCGATGTAGTAAACGTGCAGGCCGACAGCCGATTTATCGACCCAGTAACCGATAAATTTGATCTGGAAAAAGCCAAACTCATTGCTTACTCACACGGACATTATTACAAACTGGGTGAAGAAATTGGAAAATTCGGGTGGACGGTAGAGAAGAAAAAGAAATAACACTGTTTCTTGAAAAATAATATCATGGCAAAAATCAATGTAAAAAACACAGATGTAACAATCATTCAAATAAATGATGATGATTACATTTCTCTTACAGACATTGCAAAACATAAAAACAGCGATGCAAATGCTGTAATTGCTAATTGGTTGCGAAACAGAAACACAATTGAATTTCTTGGTATTTGGGAGTATCTGTATAACCAGAATTTTAAACCCCTCGAATTCGAGAGGTTTAGACGCGAAGCCGGTTTAAATGCTTTTACACTTTCACCTCAAAAATGGATTGAAACGACCAATGCCATTGGAATAATCTCTAAATCGGGGCGTTACGGTGGAACTTTTGCTCATAAAGACATCGCCTTCAAATTCGCAAGCTGGATTTCTGTTGAATTTGAGTTATATATCGTCAAAGAATTTCAACGCCTCAAGGAAGAAGAACAGAAAGCACTGGGATGGACTGCAAAGCGCGAGCTGGCAAAAATCAATTATCATATCCACACCGATGCTATCAAACAAAATCTTATTCCGCAAGAACTTACGCCCATGCAAATTTCATACGTTTACGCTAACGAAGCAGATGTGTTGAACATGGCACTTTTTGGAATAACGGCAAAAGAATGGCGCGATGCAAACCCTGATTTGAAAGGAAATATTCGTGATTATGCAACTATCAACGAATTAATTTGCCTTTCGAATATGGAAAACTTAAACGCTGTTTTTATTAACGATGGACTTCAGCAAAAAGAACGACTCATTAGATTAAATAAAGCTGCTATTCAACAAATGACTGTTTTACAGGAAAAGAATGAGAATAAAATATTGAAATAATTTTTATCGTATGAAAAGTGAAATAGATATATCCAAATGGAAACGCCGGGAGCATTTCGAATTCTTTAATCAATTCGACGAGCCGCTTTTCGGCATTACCGTAAAGGTGGAGTGTGCTTCGGCCTATCAAACAGCTAAAGAAAAAGGGTATCCGTTTTCGCTTTATTACTTATATTTGTCGCTGAAAGTGGTGAACGAAATAGAAGAATTCCGGTACCGTATTGAGGATGATAAAGTGTATTGCTATGCGTCTGTTGGAGCCGGGCCCACTATTTTCAGAGAAGATGAAACTTTCGGATACGGATTTTATCCGTTTTACGAAGATATTGAAGCGTTTATACAAAACGCCCGGCTCGAAAACGAACGGGTAAAAGCAAATACAGGATTATGCTTCTCCGAACCCAGAGAAGACATTATCCACTACTCTACCCTACCCTGGGCCGATTTTACAGCGGTAAATCATGCCCGAATGTGGGATGCTGCGCGAAGTGTACCGAAAATCACTTTCGGGAAAATCACCCGCGATGGCGATAAAATGTGGCTTCCGGTGGATATTCACGCCAACCATGCATTGCTGGATGGTTTTCATGTAGGGAAGTTTGTGGAAAGATTTCAGGCATTGCTTCATCAGGCATAACGGCCTTAGAGCAATAAAACATAAAACAATCGGTACGAATTCTGAAAGACGCTAGTATCAGTTTATGAAAGCATACCGATGATATTTTTGTTTAATGTACATCTGAGTAAATATCAGATATACATCATAGCATATATTAGATGTACATCTAATGAACAACATGATATACATTAAAAGTAAATTTTGTAAGCAGGAGTTTGTAATTTTGTAGTGTAGAAATATAATTTTCATTCTTAGCTTTATGTCATTTCGTTACAGAGTAAAAACAAAACGGAGCGGAATTGGCGAGAAAACAGCCAAATACTATGCCGTTCCTGTGCGGTCGGGCGAAATATCCACCCGGCAACTGGCAAAAGACCTGACCAAAATCAGTTCGCTATCCGAAGGCGATGTGCATTCAGCACTTATAGGGCTTTCGGGGTTGGTAGAAAAGTATTTACAGGAAGGTTACTCGGTACGGCTCGATAATTTGGGCTTGTTCAGCATTTCGGCAACGAGCGATGGTTTCGATACACCCGAAGAATGTACGCCCCACCGCGTGAAAGCAAATAAAATATGCTTTCGGGCTGAGAATGATTTGAAAAGCAATCTGAAATATGTCAGGTTCGAAAGAGAAAAATAAAAATTAATAATTAGTATAGATAAAATGAAAAGAGACCAGATTATTTTTGACATCATTGCACGTGAGAAACAGCGTCAGATGAAAGGTATTGAATTGATTGCATCGGAAAACTTTGTGAGCGACCAGGTAATGGAAGCAATGGGTTCGGTGTTGACAAATAAATATGCCGAAGGTTATCCTGGCAAACGTTATTATGGTGGTTGCGAAGTGGTGGATCAGAGCGAACAAATCGCCATCGACCGACTGAAAGAAATCTTCGGAGCCGAATGGGCCAATGTGCAACCTCACTCAGGTGCTCAGGCCAATGCCGCTGTATTTTTGGCTTGTTTGAATCCGGGCGATACTTTCCTTGGTTTGAATCTGGCGCACGGCGGACACCTTTCGCACGGTTCGCTTGTAAACAGTTCGGGTATCCTTTACCGCCCTACCGAATACAATGTAAGTCAGGAAACCGGACGTGTGGATTACGACCAGATGGAAGAAGTGGCATTGCGCGAAAAACCAAAACTCATTGTAGGTGGAGGTTCGGCTTACTCACGCGAATGGGATTACAAACGTATGCGTGAAATTGCCGATAAAGTAGGTGCTTTATTGATGATTGATATGGCTCACCCTGCCGGACTGATTGCAGCTGGCTTGCTCGAAAATCCTGTGAAATGGGCACACATTGTCACATCAACTACCCACAAAACGCTTCGTGGACCTCGTGGTGGTATTATTTTGTTGGGAAAAGACTTTCCTAACCCATGGGGAAAAACCACTCCGAAAGGCGAAGTAAAAATGATGTCGGCTTTATTGGATTCAGCCGTATTCCCCGGTATTCAGGGCGGACCGCTGGAACATGTAATTGCTGCTAAAGCAGTGGCTTTCGGCGAATGTTTGGAACCAGAATACAAAGTATATCAGGCACAGGTACAGAAAAATGCTGCTGCTTTGGCAAATGCATTAATCAGCCGTGGATTTACTATCATTTCAGGTGGAACCGACAATCACTCCATGTTGGTGGATCTTCGTTCAAAATTCCCTGAACTGACAGGTAAAGTGGCTGAAAAAGCATTGGTAGAAGCCGATATTACTGTAAACAAAAACATGGTGCCGTTCGATAGCCGTTCAGCATTCCAGACTTCGGGTATCCGCCTCGGAACGCCTGCTATCACTACCCGTGGAGCAAAAGAAAACCTGATGGAACTGATTGCCGAACTGATAGAAACCGTACTTTCGAATGTTGAAAACGAAGCAGTGATCGCATCGGTTCGCGAACGCGTAAACAAAACAATGGAAAAATACCCATTATTCGCTTATTAATAACCCAAAATCAGCTTTTCCAAAGTTTTAAACTTTGGAAAAGCTTTATACAAATACAATTCATTGCCAATGTTTGAACACATTTTTGATCTCACTTCTCATACTGATATTTCGGTTTTTTATGGTGTAAATAATTGTAATATGCAATTATTGAAAAACCTGCATCCAAACATAAGAATAGTTGGGCGTGGGCATACTATAAAGATAAATGGTAACGAAGAAGACGTGGAGAAACTGGTTTCAAACATAGAAAAACTGGAGAAATACTGCCTGAATAACAATGATCTCACGGAGGAAAATATAGTTGAGATAATTAAAGGCAATACTCCTGTCGAAATTCGTTTCGAGAACCTTATTCTGCATGGCGTAAATGGGAAATCCATTATGGCGCGCACTGCCAACCAACAAAAGCTGGTAAAAGATTTTGAAACGAATGATTTGCTTTTTGCCATCGGACCAGCCGGTTCGGGTAAAACCTATACAGCCATTGCGTTAGCCGTTCGTTCGTTGAAAAACAAAGAAATTAAAAAGATTATCCTCAGTCGACCCGCTGTGGAAGCAGGCGAAAAGCTTGGTTTCCTGCCCGGCGACATGAAGGAGAAAATCGATCCGTATCTGCAACCACTTTACGACGCTCTTCAGGACATGATTACGCCGTTAAAGCTTAAAGAATATATGGAAAACGGCACCATACAAATTGCTCCGCTGGCTTTTATGCGCGGACGAACACTCAGCGATGCAGTGGTGATTCTGGACGAAGCGCAAAACACCACAACCATGCAAATCAAAATGTTCCTGACGCGCATGGGCCTGAATACCAAAATGATTGTTACCGGAGATATGACGCAAATAGACTTGCCTTATGCTCAAAAATCAGGTTTAATAGATGCCCTGCAGGTACTCAAAAACGTAAAAGGAATAGCTAAGATAGAATTTGATGTAAAAGATATTGTGCGCCACAAACTCGTTCAACGAATTGTAGAAGCGTATGAAAAAAGGGAAAAGAAACCTCTAAGTCCAAAAGGGGAAAAAGAGGAAGAAAAGAAAGAAATTTTGATACTTAAGAAATAATTTACAAACCCAACAATACTTCATTAAACATATAATATATGAATTTAGGTAAAAGCATACGTATTTATCTTAAGGAAGGAACTGTAACCGGAATCAAACTAGCTGAAGTTGTAAATTTAACTATTCAGGCTTTTTCTTGCCCTCGAAACAAATTACTTGATTTAAATAAATATTTTTCAAGTGAATCGAATCGCCCGGGAATTTATTTTCTCATAGGTATTGATGATAAATCAAATAATGAAAAAGTTTATATTGGAGAAGCAGAAAACGTATGGGAGAGACTAAAGACTCATGATATAAAGAAAGACTTTTGGACTGAAGTAATATTATTTACAAGCAAAGATGAAAATTTGACTAAATCCCATGTAAAGTATCTTGAAAGTAGACTAATAAGTTTATCGAATTTATCAAAAAGGTACCAATTAGAAAATTCAAACTCACCAAGTCTTACCTCACTTCCATTGCCTGACAAGGATGCAATGGAAGATTTTATAATAAACATAAGGTTATTAGCCGGGACGTTAGGTCACAAATTTCTCGAAGAACCAATACTGACAAATGATTTAGATTTATCTTCTACCACTTCAAAGGTTGAATATAATAGCCCTATTGAAACAAAAGAGGTTATAACTTTTGAACTTAACGTTAAAGGAATAATAGCTAAAGCTATCCAAACTGATGAAGGAATGGTAGTATTGAAAGATTCTGAAGTTTCCGAAACAGAATCCAGTAGTTATGGTTATAAAACATTGAGAGATAAATTAATCGAAGATAATATCATAAAGGATAAAAGATTCACTAAAAACTATTTATTTCAAAGTCCTTCCGCTGCTGCTGCAGTAATAGTTGGATATTCTATAAATGGTCGAAATACTTGGAAAAACAATGGTAAATCTTTAAAAGAGATAGAAGAAAACGAAATAAAAAACAGTAAATAAACAACTAAAATATGAACGCTCTAACAAACACCGATTTCCATTTCGATGGACAAAAAAATGTGTATCACGGCAAAGTACGTGATGTATATACAGTAAAAAACGATTTACTCGTTATGATTGCTACCGACCGTATCTCGGCTTTCGATGTGGTATTGCCCAAAGGTATTCCTTATAAGGGACAAATGCTGAATCAGATTGCAGCCAAATTTCTGGATGCGACTGCCGATATTGTTCCAAACTGGAAACTGGCTACACCCGACCCTATGGTCACTGTAGGTCTTCGTTGCGAAGGTTATCCTGTGGAAATGATTGTTCGCGGTTATCTCTGCGGAAGTGCCTGGAGAGCCTACAAAAGCGGCGTACGCGAGATTTGTGGTGTGAAGATACCTGACGGAATGCGTGAGAACCAACGTTTCCCGCAACCTATCATCACTCCTACTACCAAAGCAGAATACGGCCTTCACGACGAAGATATTTCACGTGAAGAAATACTAAAACAAGGACTTGTTTCGGCCGACGAGTATGCCATGTTGGAAAAGTACACCATGGAATTGTTCCTGCGTGGAACCAAAATAGCTGCCAAACGCGGTTTAATCCTCGTGGATACCAAATATGAATTCGGTCGCCGTGACGGTAAAATTTACCTTATCGACGAGATTCACACACCGGACTCATCACGTTACTTCTATGCCGATAGTTATCAGGAATTGTTCGAAAAAGGAGAAGCTCAGAAACAGCTTTCCAAGGAGTTCGTACGCGAATGGTTAATGGAGAACGGGTTTCAGGGCAAAGAAGGTCAGAAAGTACCCGAAATGACGGAAGAAATCGTTGCCGGCATCAGCGAACGCTACATTGAATTATTTGAGAATATCAGCGGAGAAGCGTTCGACAGAGCCGACGTAAGCAATATTACTTCACGTATCGAAAAAAATGTGGTAGAATATCTGAAAACTGTATAAGTAATAAAAAATCCCGCAGAGAATTACTTCTGCGGGATTTTTTTTAGAACTCACATTTATTCGGTGGAATTCAGACTCTTTTCCCCAAGTTTAAGCATGTTTTTTACAAACATTGCCAAAATGCCTGTTACGATAATGATAATGCCCGAATAGATAAAAGCATAATCAATACCAATATGATCGGCAATAAAACCTGTGGCGGTAAGTCCGACGAGTGAAGGCAAAATAGCTATACTTCCATAAAGCGAAAATACGCGTCCCAGCGCTTCAGGAGCTACATTTTTCTGAACAGTGGCTGTGAACATTGCATGATACAAAGCTCCTGCAATTCCACCCAGACTTGTAAGTAGCACAAAAAATACAAACCCGTTTGCCGGTAAAATACCCGAAAGCATAAACGACAGTCCAAGTAAAATGTAGGAAATGTTGATCAGCACTACTTCATTCGTTTTGAGTTTTACAAAGCCGATAAATGCTCCTCCTGCTACCATACCAACTCCCCAAACCACTTCAATGATGCTCATTTGATAAGCCGTACCATTAAAATGTTCGAGCGTCATAAGCGGGAACAATACCGAAACCGGCATCAAAAACAGCAACACAATCACCGAAAAAGCAAACAGCCAGGGTAATCCTTTTTTTGACAAAATTGCCTGAAAGCCTTCGCGCATTTCCCTGAAAACGTGCGGTTCGATATGTTCGGAGCGTTCGGGCTTTGGTATTTTTACAAATAGCAAAGTTCCTACTGCAATGATAGCACCAAGCACATCGAATAACATGACGTAACCCAGATTAAACGAACTCATAAGCAATGCGCCCAATGCAGGGCCGGCAATGCTCGAAACCGACATGATCATTTGATTGATGCCCGAAATGCGTGTTAGTTCCTCCCGAGGAGCGAGCAAAGGCACCGAAGCCTGCATTGAAGGACCGTGGAAGGCCGACCCCACCGATCGCAAAGCCAGAAGTGTATAGACGGCTGCAATGTGCAAATTTCCGCTGAAAACCATAAAAGCCAACACAAGCGAGCAAAGCGCAATAAACAGATCGGAGAATATCATAATCTTCTTTCTGTCCCAGCGATCGATAAGCACGCCCGTAAACGGACCGATAAGTCCCTGCGGAAGCATAGACGCAATGGCAGCAAAAGCCAGCACTTCTGCCGATTTTGTTTCGAAACTCAGCCACAGTATAGTGGCAAAACCAACGACCGAACTGCTCAGATACGAGAAAAACTGTCCGGTCCATATAATAGCAAATACTTTTTTCCAATTGTTATTCATATTCTTAAATTTATATGATAAAATAAGCCCATCTACTTTCTAAAGTAAATGAAAGCGTTTAATATGTAATTTTGTTCATGAAAAAACACACTCCACTCATAAATGTGGAATGTCAAAGGCAGAAAGCTCCAACATAAATCGGAACTCAGGCGCGATCCCTGTACAGGATGGCTATATGAAGGAAAGAATGCAACATAGATTCCATATAATTTGAGGTGCAAAAATAATATATGAAAATTAAATTACAAAATTTTCGTGTCGAATTCATTGAAAATAAAGGTTGTTTATGACAGCACCTAAAACAATACTATAAAAATCTCTTCTCAGTATTTGGAAGTTTGATAAAAAGCACTATCTTTGCACCGCCTTACAAAAATAAGACGATCCCTGGAGAGATGGCAGAGTGATCGATTGCAGCGGTCTTGAAAACCGCCGTACTGCAAGGTACCGGGGGTTTGAATCCCTCTCTCTCCGCAAAAAAGATTTCAAAAATCAGTAAAAGCCCGTAAAATCAATGATTTACGGGCTTTTTCATTTTTGGATATATCCAAAATATTCAGAAAATATCAAACTTTAGGAGACCTATTCGGTTACCCGAAGATTTGAAGAGCTCCGGGTAACCGAATTTACATCAAACTCACTTGTAATCAAGCAGTTCAAAGATTGAACATCTTGTACATTAAACAAAGAACAAGTATTTTTGAACAATTCTAAAGGTTACCACAAATGAATGCAAAACTTTCCATTCTCTTTTACGCAAAGAGAGCAAAAACAACAACCGATGGTTTAGTCCCTATTTACATCCGTGTTACTATAGATGGCGAACGCATCGAATTTAGCACCAAGCGTTACACACATCCTGATAAATGGTCCGTAGAAGGAAGCTGTATGAAAGGATATAGCGGCGAAGCCAAATCAATTAATTCCTTTCTGGATGCATTAAAAGCAAAAGTATACGATTATCAACAGCAACTTATCCGGGCAGATGAACTTGTCAATGCAGAAAACATGAGAAATAAGATCCTGGGTATTGAAAAACGCAGTCACATGCTGATAGGCATATTTCAACAACATAATGATGAAATAAAAGCCCTTATCGGCAAAGATTATGCAGCTGCAACGCATGTCCGTTACGAAACCTCTTTAAAGCATACAGCTGACTTTCTGAAATGGAAATATAAAGTTTCTGACCTCGACATTAGAAAGATTGATCACGAATTCATAACAAGTTACGAATTCTACCTTAAGAGCGTTTGTAATTGCTGTCAAAACACCACTTCCAAATACATCAAGAACTTTGGAAAGATTATCCGGATTTGCCTGGCGAATGGATGGTTGCAAAAAAATCCATTTATCAACTACAAAAGCAAGATGGTGGAAGTTGAACGGGCATTCTTATCCATGGACGAAATTGAAACAATGTTCAACAAAGTATTGGCAACAGACAGACTCAATCAGGTCAAAGACATATTCCTCTTCAGCTGCTTCACAGGTCTGGCCTACGTGGATGTAAAGAAACTATCTCGCAAAAATATAGGTTTTGGCGTTGATGGCGAACGTTGGATTTTCATTAACCGCACCAAGACAGATACACGTTCTAATATCCCGTTATTGCCCATCGCATCTGCTATATTGGAAAAATACGAAGATCACCCGCAGGTAGTCAACCAGGATAAACTTTTACCAATTCTCAGTAATCAGAAAATGAACTCATACCTGAAGGAAATTGCGGACGTATGCGAAATAAACAAAGAGTTGACATTTCACATTGCCAGGCACACTTTCGCTACTACTGTCACACTTTCAAACGGTGTCCCGATTGAAAGCGTTTCCAAAATGCTCGGACATAAAAACCTCAAGACTACACAGCATTACGCCAAGATTCTTGACTTAAAGGTAAGTAACGATATGCAGATTTTGAAGGAAAAATTTGGGAATGGTACTCAATTGAAAATCAAGCAATCGGCAGGCTGACAATTTTACTCTTAGTTCGATTTAGTCCTTCAATCTATATTAATAGTATACTTTGAAGCTTTAAAATAAACTCTCAAACTGAAATTTGCTCAGATTGTCTTATTGATAATCTGAGCAAATCCGTTTTATAAACCCTTAAAATTAGTTCAGCGACCGATACTCATTAGGTGTATATCCGGTTTCATTCTTAAACAGCCTTGTAAAATGCTGTGGATATTTAAATCCTAATTCGTAAGCTATCTCATTAATTGATTTACTTCTATCAAATATTTTTTCTTTAGCAATATCAATCACCTTTAAAGAGATATATTCTTTGACAGTTTTACCTGTTTCCTTTTTAAACATATCTCCGAAATAATTCGTTGATAAATGTAATTGATCTGCGAAATAACCCACAGAGGGTAAACCTATATTTTGAGGTTTATCCGAATGAAAATAATCTCTGAGTAAAAATTCAAACCTTTCAAGCGACCCCTTGTGCGTATTTTCCCGGGTAATAAATTGCCGATCGTAAAACCGCATACAATAATTAAGCAAAAGCTCTATATTTGAAGCAATAAGCTTTTTACTGTGTTTATCAATTGCATGAGCTATTTCAAACTCTATTTTAGAGAATGACTCCAGAATAATCTCTTTTTCCTGATCTGACAAATGTAGCGATTCATTGGATGCATAAGAAAAGAAAGAGTAATCTTCTATTGTTTTGCCTAGTGTAGTACCTCGCAACAAATCGGGATGAAAAACCAGTGCGTATCCTTGAGGCTGATAAAGGTCGTCCCCATTTTCACCAATAACCTGTCCGGGAGCCAGAAAAATCATTGTTCCTTCCTGATAATCGTAATAATTCAATCCATAACGCAAGTCGCCACACTTAACCTGTTTCAAGAAAATTGCGTAAAACCCATAATACATTCGCCTGAGTTTACGGGGTTCAGCATTCTCAAAATGAATTAAGCTCACCAAAGGATTTAATGTCTTTGTGTTGTTTAATGTATTGTATTCTGTGATGGTATTAAACCTTATAATATCTTCCATAATTCAATGTATTACTATTATTTGAATGCAAATATACAGAATCATTTGACTTTTTATCCTGCTAATAAACTCTATCAGTGTTTTTGGTAGACAAACCAGTAAATTGTATAATTGACTGACATAAAATTACCCCCATCTTTGCATCGTCTTAGACAATCAAATTTTCATCACGGAAAATGATTGAATGGATAGACATTGAGATTCGAGAATCGTTGATGTGATTTGAGCCTTACAGAAACATAAATACATAGTATGACTTACTATTTTTACACTAAAGATAAAACAAAAAAAAATAACAATTAGCAAAATGAAAAAGATAACATTAAACAATGGAGTAGAAATGCCAATGATTGGATTTGGCGTATTTCAGGTGAACGACCCTAAGGAATGTGAGCAAAGTGTAATTGACGCCATACAGGCCGGATATCGGTTGATTGATACTGCTGCATCGTATATGAATGAAGAGGCGGTGGGTAATGCAATTAAAAAGAGTGGCATTGCAAGAGAAGAACTTTTCATTACCACCAAACTGTGGGTGAGCGATGCCGGATATGAAAACACCATCAAAGCTTTCGAAAAATCGTTGAACAAGTTACAACTGGAGTACCTGGATTTATACCTGATTCATCAACCTTATGGCGATATATTTGGGTCGTGGCGTGCTATGCAGGAATTGTATCAAAAGGGTAAAATCAGAGCAATTGGCGTTTCTAATTTTCAGCCCGACCGAATTGCTGATTTGATTGCAAATAGTGGATTTACTCCAGCTGTGAATCAGGTAGAAATGCATCCGTTTAATCAGCAGATTGATAATCAGAAATTTCTGATTAATAACGGGATCCAAATTCAATCATGGGGACCATTTGCCGAAGGCAGAAACAATTTGTTTTCAAATGAATTATTGAAGTCCATCGGCAACAAATACAATAAGTCAGTAGCTCAGGTTGTATTGCGCTGGCTTACACAACGAGGCGTTTTAGTTATTCCAAAATCGGTTCGTAAAGAAAGAATGATTGAAAATCTCAATATTCTTGATTTTGAACTCTCAGCCGAAGATATGATAAGCATACAAAGCTTAGACACCAAAACCAGTTTATTTTTCGATCATCGCGACCCGGAAATGGTAAAAGGATTGAGTAGTTATAAAATCTAATGACAACATTCAAACTAAGAATACAAAATGATGAATAAAAGAAAATTAGGACAAGGACTTGAAGTTTCCGAGATCGGACTAGGTTGTATGGGAATGAGTTTTGGCTATGGTGAAATACATGGCCTGAAGCCAATGACTGAACTAATGCACAAAGCCATAGATTTAGGCATTACATTTTTCGATACTGCTGAGATTTACGGTCCATACATCAACGAAGAATTGGTAGGACAAGCTTTAAAACCTTTCAAAAACAGAGTAGTTATTGCCACCAAATTTGGGTTTGATATACAGGATGGTAAATCAATTGGGCTTAATAGTAGACCCGAACAAATCCGTAAGGTTGCTGAAGCTTCGTTGAAACGACTTCAGGTGGATGCTATAGATTTATTTTACCAGCACCGGGTGGATCCTCAGGTTCCGATTGAAGATGTTGCCGGAACGGTAAAAGACTTAATTAAAGAGGGAAAAGTAAAGCATTTCGGCCTTTCGGAAGTTGGTGTAGAAATGATCCGCCGTGCTCATGCTGTGCAACCTGTTACTGCGCTACAAAGCGAATACTCTCTTTTTTGGAGAGAGCCCGAGCAACAAATCCTACCTGTATTGGAAGAACTCGGCATCGGTTTTGTTCCTTTCAGTCCGCTTGGGAAAGGATTACTGACAGGAAAAATTGACACGTCAACCTCATTTAGTCAGAACGATTTCAGAAGTACTGTGCCCCGATTTTCGGAAGGAAATTTAAAGAAAAACCTGTCGTTGGTGGAGGTTGTAAAACAATTTGCTCTGGAGAAAAACTGTGAACCTTCACAAATTGCACTGGCGTGGGTGTTGGCACAAAAGCCCTGGATCGTTCCTATCCCGGGAACAACCAAAATAAATCGTTTGCAAGAAAATGCAGGAGCTGTAAATGT
>Ga0209800_10001934_pt1 | contig 19538 bp, 15 predicted proteins | sample Higcelweek8metaG_FD_187174 | JGI IMG/M metagenome (GOLD analysis project Ga0209800, IMG submission 187174) | Freshwater pond sediment microbial communities from the University of Edinburgh, under environmental carbon perturbations - High... | ecosystem: Environmental > Aquatic > Freshwater >...
CCGCCCACTTTGATTAACTCTTTTTTTCGACCAACAATATAGAAATAGCCATCTTCATCCATCCGGGCAATGTCACCTGTGTGAAGCCATCCTGATTGGAGTGCATGTGCTGATTCAATTTCCTTTTCAAAATATCCTTGCATAATTTGAGGGCCATTGATTAACAGTTCTCCAATTTGATTTGTTGCCATTGTGGAAACTCCGTCGTCCAAGGATACTATTTTACATTCAACGTCAGGCAATGGTAGCCCAATCGATCCGTCACGGTTTTCACCATTTATCGGATTGCAGTGGGTCGCTGTCGGTGCTTCTGAAAGGCCGTAACCCTCCACTAGCTTTGCTCCAGTAAACCTCTCAAAGGTTGCTTTGGTTTTATGCGGTAGTGGCGCTGACCCGGAAATACATACCTTAAGAGATGAAATATCTGGTTTTGAATTACTGTTAGCCAAAAATTGATTTATGGCAGAAAATAATGAAGGGACACCGGGGAAAACATTCGCTTTTTGCCTCTCCAGTGTATCGACCAATGAATTTATATCGCCGGGGTTATCAACCAGCACAATTGTAGAGGCCAAGGCTATCCCAACATTGAGTCCAATTACCATTCCGTAAACATGGAAAAGTGGGATTGCCGTGAGAAATACTTCGTACCCCCTGTTAAGTCCGGTTAGCCATTTTGAAAACTGCGAAACATTTGCAGCAACATTTCGATGCAACCCAATTGCAGCTTTTGGTATTCCTGTTGTTCCCCCACTGAATTGGAGAATTGCTGGATCATCCGGATTTAATACAGGAAGTTTTCCAGAAGAATTTATTAGCTCCTGGTTCTTTATAAATCCATCAATTTCAAACTTGACATCAAAAATATCCTTGCCTTCTTTTGAAATTAAAATGGATTCAAATTTTAATGAGGACTTAATCGCAATTAGCTTTTCTAAATATCGCAATGAAGCAATCACGAACTTTGGTTTGGCAATCCCGACTTGAAATTCCAATTCCCGCACAGGGTATGTCGGATTTAAAGCAGCCACTACCCCGCCTGCCATTAATATTGCATAGAAAGAAATCACAAATTCAATTTGATTTGGTATGCAGATCGCAACACGGTCACCTTTTTCTAAACCTCTTCCCACGAGTTTGATGGCCAATATTTTTGATTCGGTATTGAGGTTTTTGTATGTAATCGAATTTTCACCTTGAATTAAGGCAATATTTTCAGGGTACTCAATCGCACTTATTCTCAGAATATCCGGGATTGTGATCGCTGGATAGTCCAGCTCTGCGGGAACCCCCTCGTCATAATGAGTAATCCAAGGTCGATTTTTTATCAATCTCGATCTCCTAACCAACTATTGACTGAAACAGTAATTGGCTCTATCGGATCTGGAGTCATATTAAACCATTCAATTAGTGCGTCATCTGGTTTAAACCAGTTTGCCTGCCGGCGGACAAAATGCCTTGTCTTGCGCTTCATTAATACTTTCGCTTCTTCAAGTGTACTTTCACCGTTAAGGAATTTGATAATTTCACTATATCCGATAGCGGACATTGAGGGTAAATCTTCTGTATAGCCTTTTTTTATGAGCCCTTCGACTTCTTTCACAAGACCTTTTTCAAACATTTTATCAATCCGCGTATCGATCAATCCGTACAATTCTTCCCTGGGGCGCATCAAACCGATAAGCTTGTAATCGTATTTTGGCAAAGCCTTTTTGCGTAATTCAGAAAACCATTTTCCTGTGGTAAATATCACTTCCAACGCTCTGACTGTTCTGCGCATATTCTGCGGTTGGATCATTCTTCCGCTTTCAGGATCCAAAATGGACATTTTGCGATGCAATTCGACAGCACCGATATGTTTTCCCCAATTTTCTATTATTTGCCGCATTGCGTCATTCGGCTTGATCTCTGGAATTTCCCAACCTTCAATTAATGATCGAATATATTGTCCGGTTCCCCCAGCCAGGATGGGAAGTTTTCTATCATTAAGCACAATTTCAATACAATCGAGTACCGCCTGATTGAATCTTGCCAGCGACCAGGTGTCGTTTGGGTCTGCAATATCGATCAAATGGTGCGTAACTCTAATTCTCTCTTCTTTCGAGGGTTTGGCAGTTCCAATATCCATTCCCCTGTAGAGTAACCTGGAATCAACCGAAATTATTTCGCCATTTGATCTCTCCGCCAATGTAAGCGACAAATCGGTTTTTCCAACAGCAGTTGGTCCAATTATCACTAAAACCTTTCTTGGTTTGTTAGAAATCATTCTGCCACCAATCAATAATTGGAGTTGCGGCGTTCCCTGGTCTACCAATCACAGTGATCACATCAACCCGCCAGTTATCCCCAATGTCAGGGTGTTCATCGATGTACCAGTGTGCGCTATCATCGAGGTGCTTGATTTTGCCGGGTGTAATCGCATCCTCAGGATATCCGTTTCCGGCATTTGACCTCGTCTTTACTTCTACAAATACTGTCAGTCCTTCTTTATTCATAATGATATCGATTTCACCATATGGACTCCGCAAGTTTCGCCCTATCAGTGTAAGACCCTGAGCTTCCAGGTATTCGAGGGCACAGTTTTCTCCCCATCTTCCCAGGCGAATTTTATTTTGATTATCTCGTTTTTGAATCATATTAGTATTATAAAGTGGCAATTACTGATTGATAAAGTTTGTTGTTCAATGAATTTATCCTGTTAGAATTATCTCAAGCAAAGAGGATAGCAATGCCAATAGTAGAGATTATTACCATCGGAACAGAACTCCTGTTAGGGGATGTGCAGGACACGAATACCCGGTTTATTGCCAGGAATTTGAAAGAAACTGGTTATGATGTTTTTAGAATTTCCACTGTGGGAGATAACCAGGCTAGAATTGCCCAATTAATCCTTGAGGCAATCAATAGATCGGATATCGTAATCACCACAGGAGGTCTTGGACCAACTGTAGATGATCCGACCCGGGAAGCAGTAGCCCAAGCTTTTAATACTCATTTGATTTTCCACGAAGAATTATGGAAGCAAATTGAAGACAGGTTTGCACAACGTGGATCGATTCCCACTGAAAACAACCGTAAGCAAGCCATGCTTCCGGTTGGTTCGATAGCAATTGAAAACAAGTACGGCACTGCTCCAGGAATACTTCTCCCTGTTGGCGATAAATTATTAGTTTGCCTGCAGGGTGTTCCACACGAAATGGAACATCTCTTACTGGAAGATGTGCTCCCATTCCTAAAAACCAAATTTCCACCCACCCGCCAATTGGCAACAAAAGTTCTCCATACAATTGGAATAGGCGAATCAACCCTTGACAATCTCATTGGCGAGTTCGAAAAGATGGAGAATCCAACCGTTGGACTGATAGCCCATTCTGGAATTGTCGACATTAGGTTGGTGGCATCCGCATCTACAACTTCTGAAGCATTCCAAATCATTTCCCGAGTAGAGCAACAAATTCGAAATATCGTGCCAGAATTTATTTTTGGCGAAGATGAAGAAACGATTGAAAAAATAATATCCAAATTAGCCTGTAATTCTCCTAAAAATATTGTTGTTCGACTGGTCAATTTTCCACTTGATTTTCAAATCGAAATCCCAAATATAGACATTAATATGGCTTCAGATACTCTTGCAGATCAGCAGATTGAACCAAATGACATGATGACAATAATTTTTAGTAATTTGGATATTAATAATCAAAAACAAGTTGTCATAAATATGCCAGGACAAAGTAAAATAACAAGAACATTTCTTGGGCCATCCCAATCTTTCTTTTCGTGGGCAAGGAATATCATTTTCTACTATATCTGGTTAAGACTCATAAATATCTCAAAATAATGGATGACAAAATGAAAAATGTTGATCTTATATTGCGCAATGCCATCATCATCACAATGGACTCTGATTTTCACCAGTACGAACCGGGAGCAATAGCAATTTCTGGCAATACCATTCAAGGAATTGGACTTGAAAACGACATTCTGAATGAGTTTTTATCTGAGAAAACAATCGACTGCAATAATAAAGTTTTGATGCCTGGATTGGTCAATGCTCATACGCACGTGCCGATGACGTTACTACGTGGGCTGGCGGATGATCTGCGGCTAGACGTGTGGCTGATGGGTTATATGATGCCCGTAGAGCGCGAATTTGTTTCACCTGATTTTGTCCGCCTTGGAACTCAAATAGCCTGCGCGGAAATGATCAAATCGGGTATCACAAGTTTTGCCGATATGTATTATTTTGAAGAAGATGTAGCCAAAGCTACAGCCGAAATTGGTATGCGGGCTGTGTGCTCACAGACTGTCTTAAAATTTCCAACACCTGATGCCAAGTTTTTTGAAGAATCCCTTGAAATGTCGCGCGATTACATCCAACGTTGGAAAGGGCATGAATTGATTGTTCCTTCAGTTGCCCCTCACGCACCCTACACATGCACGCCTGAAATCCTCAAAGCGACCGCCATGCTGGCTGCTGAATTCGATGTTCCATTGCACACTCATTTGTCGGAAACTCTTTTTGAGGTCGAGACCATGCGAAAGCAGCAAGGAATGCCGGTAATCCCCTATGTGAAGAAACAAGGCTTATTCGAAGCGAAAGTTCTGGCTGCCCATTGCGTTCATATCGACGATGGCGAAATTCGCACACTTCAACATCTTGGAGCTGGAATCGCTCACAATCCTTCCTCAAACCTCAAATTGGCTTCCGGGGTTGCTCCAGTTAAACGGATGCTGGATCTAGGTGTCAACGTTGGTATTGGAACCGATGGTCCTGCATCCAATAATGATTTGGACATGTTTGAAGAAATACGTCTCACGTCATTTCTGCAAAAGGGGACAATTGGTGACCCGACGGTTTTACCTGCTCGCTCCACACTACTTATGGCTACCCGCATGGGCGCCCAGGCTTTGCACATCGGTGATATCACCGGCTCACTCGAGGTAGGAAAGCGCGCCGATCTGATCTTATTGGATATCACACCAATTCATAACAGCCCTCGCTTCAAGCACAATCCCCTGGGAATTTATGCCCAGATCGTTTTTGCTTCAAAGGCTTCTGACGTTACTGACGTAATGGTCAATGGCAAATGGTTGATGCGCAGCCATGAACTGCTAGGATTGGACGAAAAAGAGTTAATCACCAATAGTCAGGAATATGCCCAAAAGATAGACATCTTCCTGATTCATAGGGAGTCATCAATCCTGTCGAAATTAATCGCCATTGGCGGCGCATCTGAGGAAGAAAGTTTTGAAATACAGGCGAAAGTTAAGATCAAGGATCGCGAAAAGATTATGAAAGCACTTCAAGATCAAAAGATTGAGATTATCCGTGAGCGTCATTACCGTGAATTCGACTTGTATTTCTTCTTTAAGGATGTAGAGCAGGGATTGATTCGTTACCGTGAAGATGAATTCATTAATTCTGAGGGTAAAATCGACCAGGTCCGCTCACGTCTAACCTTGATTGGACCAACCCGTGAGGATGAATTCGACCAGGATGTACTTCTGTCGCGCAGCAGATATTTAGCGCCGGCTACTCAAAGCCCAAGGTTCTACCGTGAGTATTTCAGACCTCATCTCGAGAAGGAAATCGAGAAAGACAGGGTTCGTTACCTTGTTCACTTCCAGGATGAAGATTTCTTTATTAACATTGATAAGGTTTCCAAGCCGGACCTCGGGAGTTTCCTCGAAGTTAAAAGCCGAACCTGGAGCCGTCAGGATGCTGAAAACAAATCACTGATTATTGCTGAGTTAATCAAAACTCTCGGTGCTGACCTTTCTGAAAGCATCCCGGAAGATTATATTGATATGGTCAGGTAATAGGATGACAATCTAACCAATGTCAAAGAAACGGATTAATATCCTCTTCATCGCATCAGAAGCCGACCCATTTGTTAAAGTTGGGGGGTTAGGTGATGTCGCTGGTTCCCTCCCGATTGCTATTAATAAACAAAGCGATGAAAATGTTAAGTTTGATATCCGGTTGGTAATTCCGTTTTATGGTGCGATTAAGAAAAAACTTCCAAATCTACAAAAATTATGTGATTTTCAGGTTAACACTGGCAGTTTAACCATCCAGGCATCAGTTTTCGAACATGAACAGGAGGGGATGCCTGTCTATTTTATTGATGGTATCCCCATCAGGGAAGATGCCCCAGTTTATGGATCCAATTTTGTTGCTGACGCAGAAAAGTTTATTTTCTTTTCATTGGCTTGCCTGGAATTACCAAGAATTTTAAAATGGAAAATTGATATTCTGCACGCCAATGATTGGCATACTGCAATTGCCGTTCATCAACTATCCCATCTGGCAAAAAACCGCCCAGGGTTTTCTGTTATTAAAACGATCCTTACTCTGCACAACTTACCTTTCATGGGAGCTGGATCCGAAGAAATACTTACCAAATTCGGGATTGAACCAGCAGACGATCCTTTATTACCAGTTTGGGCGCGTATGATTCCCCTTCCAATGGGACTTTCAAGCGCAGATCGCATTGTCCCTGTTTCTCCTACGTATGCCCAGGAAATTCTTACCCCTGATTTTGGTTGTGGACTGGAATCATTCTTTAAAACACGGGCAAATAAAATTATAGGAATTGTCAATGGAATTGATAACGCGATCTGGAATCCCTTGACAGATCAATTTATCGACAGTAACTATACTATTGGCGATGTAGCGGGTAAAAAGGCTTGTAAGAATGCATTGGAAACCGAAATGGGTTTACACCATTCAGTGCAAAACCCACTTATCGTTCTCATCAGCAGGATGGATCAACAGAAAGGCGTTGATCTTGCTATTGATGCGCTCCGCTTAATTGCCCATCTAAAATGGCAGGCGATCATCCTTGGTTCAGGTGACCCAAAACTCGAAAGCGCCGCTTTAGCATTACAGTCTGAAATGCCAGATAGACTCAAGGTTAAGATTCTCTTCGATTCAGCCTTATCCCACCGGATGTACGCGGGAGCTGATATTCTCTTAATGCCCTCCAGGTATGAACCTTGCGGTCTCTCACAATTGAATGCAATGCGTTATGGAACCCTTCCAGTCGCGAGAGCTACAGGGGGTTTGAAAGACACAATTATTGACGCAAAAAATGAGAAATCGGGTACGGGTTTCACATATTCAGAGGCAAGTGGGGAAGAAACCGCAAAAGCCATATCCTCGGCTATTGATAAATATAAAAATAGCACAAAATGGGGAAAAATCGTCAGAAATGCCATGGCTCAGGATTATTCCTGGGGTAAATCAGCTCAAAAATACTGCGCCCTCTACCAAGAGGTTCTAGCAGAGTAATTAATTGGAGGAAAAATGGTTCTTTCGCGAAGCTCAGGGGTAATACTTCACCCATCCAGTCTTCCCGGACCAGATGGTATCGGTGACCTTGGTCCAGAAGCGTATCGATGGATTGATTTTCTCGCGGAGGCAGGCTGCTCTTTGTGGCAAGTGCTTCCTTTAGGGCCCACTGGGTATGGGGATTCACCTTATCAATGTTTTTCAGCTTTTGCGGGCAATCCCTATTTGATCAGTCCTTTCATACTCCTTGATCAGAAATTATTAACCCGGAAAGATTTATCGGATCGACCTGTTTTCCCGCAAAATACTGTCGATTTCGGTCCAGTCATCGAGTGGAAAGTAAATTTGCTTGATCGGGCATTTGCTCGATTTACTAAAAGCAAAGATCAGAAGATTTTTCAGGAATTCCAACTTTTTTGTGAACAACAGAAGAATTGGCTGGATGACTTTTCCTTATTTATGGCGATCAAAGAAAATATGGGCGGCGGTTCATGGGGAGATTGGCCAACAGATCTAAGAACTAGAGAATCACAAGCACTACTTAAATTCTCTGATGATCACCGCGATGAAATTTTAAAACATAAATTTCGCCAGTTTTTATTTTATAGTCAATGGGATCATATTCGTGCCTATGCCAAACTGAAAAAGGTTCAAATAATTGGTGATATCCCGATTTTTGTAGCGTATGACAGTTCAGATGCATGGTCACATCCCGATTTGTTTTTCCTTTCCAAAAACGGGCAACCAACCTGTGTTGCAGGGGTTCCGCCAGATTATTTTTCTCCAACTGGTCAATTATGGGGAAATCCACTCTATCGCTGGAATATTCATAAGAAAACCGGTTATTCCTGGTGGTTGGATCGCATCAGGGCAGTTCTGAACCTGGTGAATTTCATCCGTTTGGATCATTTCAGGGGATTTGCCGGCTATTGGGAAATTCCAGCGAATATGCCAACAGCAGAAATCGGACGCTGGGTGAAAGGACCGGGCAAGGATTTATTCAAAACCATAGAAAAAACCTTTGCATCGCTACCGCTGCTTGCCGAAGACCTGGGTGAAATTACGCCGGATGTTGTTGAACTTCGCGATTCATTGGGATTACCAGGAATGAAAATCCTCCAATTCGGTTTTGCATCCACCCCGGATGATCCATTCCTGCCGCATAATTATCCAACAAATTGCGTAGCCTACACCGGTACGCACGACAATGACACAGCGAAGGGTTGGTATCAATCTGCGACAGCGTTAGAAAGTGATTTATGTCGTCGTTACCTGGCGCGGTCAGGGAATGATATTTCCTGGGATATGATTCGTGCGGTTTGGTCATCATCAGCTGCTTTTGCTTTAGCCCCGCTCCAGGATCTGTTAAGCCTGGGGACAGAAGCAAGAATGAATTTTCCCGGCAAACCCTCTGGTAATTGGGGATGGCGCTATACCAATGAACAATTGAGTGGAGATTTATTGTTTCGATTGAAAGAAGTTAATTTCCTTTATAGCCGATCTAATAATGAAAACTAAGTTTCAGCCATTACCTGCTGATTTGATCGGCTCTTAGAAGAAATAATTATCCCGCAAAGGATTAACAGACCGCCAACGATCTCAAGGACCGTTGGCGATTCTTTTAAGAAAAGGAATGAAAGGATAACTGTCCCGATTGGTTCACCCAGTAATGCTATCGACACTACTGCCGCAGACAAATACTTTAACGCCCAATTGAAAGAGGAATGACCGATTAGTTGGGGGATAACAGCAAGTGCAATGATATACAGGTAAGTCATGGATGAAAATCCGGTAATATTCTGCCTGGTTATGATTACTAGAAATATCAGTACAATCGCAGCTACCGAATACACTACAAATGTATACGAACTAAGGCTTAATGAATTTCTCGTGCTTCTGCCGACGATTAGATATCCTGCTGAAAGGAAAGCGCCAAGCAGCGCCAGCATATTTCCAATGAACATTCTTCCGGATGTTATTACAAATAAGGGCTGGCACATCAATTGACCGGATGTGAGCGAACAAGCGCTATTTAACCCCACGATTACGCTACCTGCTAACGAAACGATCAAGCCAATAACAATCCAACTGGTAATTCTTTCTTTAAGAATGAGTGGTGAAAATATCGCTACCCAAAGTGGGGCCGTGGTAACAATAACAACTGAACTGGCAACTGTTGTGTATTCAAGAGAAGTGATCCAGGTAGCGAAGTGAAAACCGAGGAAAAATCCAGCCAGAATTAAGAGAAGCATAGTTTTTCGGGATTGGGTTGGAAGTTCAATTCGTAATTTCGACCATGCAAAAATGCCTATGATCAACGATGCGATAGTTAAGCGTCCAGCAGCAATCACAAATGAAGGAGCTTCCACTTGTGCTAGCCGAATTAAGAGTGATGCAGTAGAAACAGCTGCAATACCCAGCAGTAATCCAAGATAGGGGGAAGTATTAGGTTTTTTCATTATTTTCAGTTAAATTTTTAAAATAAATCCTTTTTTGCTTGACATGTTTTTTTACCATGCTAGAATTTAATTGTACTTGAGTAACTCGATTAGACCAGAGGAGGGAACGATGGCTTTCGAAATTGGTGCTTTAAAATATGAGATGGATGCACTGGAACCTGTAATTGATGCGCGGACAGTCGAAATTCATTACACTAAACATCATGCAACTTACGCCAAGAACTTAAACACGGCGATAGAAAATCACCCGGAGTTTTTTGAGTGGTCATTGGAAAAAATAGTTGCTAATTTGGATAAGATTCCCGAGGATATCCGTACGGCTGTGAGGAACAATGGAGGCGGTGTCTATAACCACAATATCTATTGGGCTTCCATGGCACCCGCACAAGGTGGTGAGCCCAAGGGCAAACTGGCGAGTCTTATTGATTCCACCTATGGAAGTTTTTCAATGTTCAAAGCTGAATTTGAAAAAACCGCTCTGACTCGCTTTGGAAGTGGTTATTGCTGGCTGAGCCGAAAACAGGATGGACAAATCCTGATTCACTCCACTGCCAACCAGGATAATCCGCTTCAAGAAAACATGAAACCGATCATCGTCGTTGATGTTTGGGAACATGCCTATTATTTGAAATATCAAAACCGGCGTGCTGAATATTTAACACAATGGTGGAATGTTGTAGATTGGAAATCCGCAAGAAGAGCGGTTCTCGATGCGGTATAATTGATTATCAATTTATCCGTTCACTAAAAAATGGAGGAATAAATGGCAAGAGTTATTACGAGTCTGTGTTTACGCGATGGCAGTTGTGCCCCTGTATGCCCTGTGGAATGCATCATTCCTGGTAAACCTGAGGATAAATATCCCGGGTACTATATTGACGCAGATACATGTATTGACTGTGGCGCATGTGAATCTGAGTGCCCCTATAGTGCCATTTTCCCGGCTGATGAAGTTCCTGCTGCATACAAAGCCAAAGGTGGTGAACGTCGCTCAATGCCCGCTGGCACTGCAGGATTCACTGAGGTATATGATGGGAAAAACCATGACGGTGAAGCAGTTCACCTGGTAGCTACTGGTACATTAAAACCCGGCGAAGTTGTGGATCTCACCCCTTCTATTGAGGCAAATAACGACTTTTTCAAGAACGGTCCTGGCTATAACTCGAAATAATGGAATATGCAAATTAATAAATAAGAGGAGAGTGATCTCCTCTTATTTATTTACAGTTATGAGAGATATGTTCTTCAAAGGTTTTCGAAAAAACATGGGTTCCTGATCCATCACAATTAGCCTGGAAGTAGTAGAAGCCTGTGGTTTCTGGTTGAAGAACCGCTATGATGGATTCAAATCCCGGATTTGAAATTGGGTGCGGGGGTAATCCATAATTTAAGTAGGTATTAAAATCTGATTGGAAACCGAGATCATCCAGGAAAAGTGGGGTTTTCCACCAGGATTGTGAGTTCTCGTCATACCCAATTGCATATTGAACGGTCGGATCGGTTTCCAATTTCATTCCAGCACTCAAGCGATTATAAAAAACTGATGCTATTTTTGGTAATTCGGAGGTTACCAGGCTTTCCCGTTGAATAATCGATGCCAACATAACAATTTCTGATATCGATAAACCCAAAGTTGTAGAGTAATAATCAATTTGTGGTAACGCATCAGTCTGAAAGCGTGCCAGGAAAAGTTGGATCAACTCCTCTTCTGAGGAATCTTCGCTTATCTGATATTCTCCCGGATAGAGAAATCCTTCTAAAGTTTTAATATTTCCCAACTCCGCGGGTAATTGAATTTCTACCGGGTTGCTGACTACGCGCATAAATTCATCAATCGATATTTGTACTCCGGAAGCTACCAATCCCGCCGCCACTTCCTCAGCCCTCCATCCCGGATATATATAGAATGAAAGGATTGGATTGTCTGAACGAATCAATTCCGCAATTTTGATTGGTGATAAGTCATTAGGAATTGTGAAATTTCCTGATCGGATCTTCGAGTCAATGCCTTTGTAGATTAAATAATCGCGGAAGCGCGAGCCATTTTTCACAAGTCCTGCTGATTCCAGGTCCGATGATATTTTTGAAATCGAGCTTCCTTCTTGAATCTCAAACGAAATTGTGGAGAGTTTTTCTGGATTTGGTTTCGTAAACAGGTCTTTCGACAGAAGCAACCTCAAGCCATATTGTCTTAGTTGAAATGGCGTCAGGGCTGTTGATGCTTCTCCAAAGGTTTTTTCAACCATAATGGGAATCCCGAGCCACACGATCAATAGTCCTAATCCAACGAGCAAAATGAGAAGAACTAATCCGAAGGAAGTTCCATTATTTCTTCTTGTCATCCTTGCTCCAGGTTTTTCGAATCAAGGTAGGATTGCAATATAATGGCAGCCGCCAGGTCATCAAGATGCCCGGAACGGTCTTTTTTTGAAACACCCATTTGTTGTCGAACCCTTTGTGCATTATTGGTACTAAAGCTTTCATCCCACGTAACAACTGGAATTGATGTTTGATCTTTCAATGCAGAAATGAATTTCATGACGTGCCTGATCTGGGGAGTATCACTATTATTTTCAGTAATAGGAATTCCCACCACAATCTGCCTAACCTGGTGCTCTGAAGATTGCTGGGCAATTTGAGCGGCATCTATTAATCTGTTGATGTGCTGAATTACACTCAAGGGTGCAGCAATAGTACCCGTAAGATCGCTCAATGCCAATCCGATTCGTTTTTCACCAATATCCACTGCCAGAATCCTGCCTTCCATCAATTACTCCCTATTTCAATCACAATTCTATTGGGCAACAACGGCATCCATGACCACCATGCCGGTTTGATCGAAATCTCAGCTGGCTTTGTTTGATTCATCGCTTGATTTAACAAATTTGAAGTTTCCTTGTCTGATTTCCCAGATAACAAATTCACGAGGGATTGTTTGTCCATTTCAGGCATCAACTCCCTGCTGGCTTGTTCAGCCCATGAATATTTTTTATCAGTTGTGAGGCTGACCCCGGTAACTTTCTCAATTTGAATGATGTCATTTAAGGGCATTAATCCATTTTTGAGATTTTGATCAAGGATCATTTTAGCAAGCAGTTTTTCATCTTCCACGAGGTAGCCGATTGCATTACAGGTAATTTTCATTGAGAGTGTCGCGCTGTCCGATGGTTCACCAATGGCTGGAATTTGATTTCGAGAGTTTTCCTCCCCTAGTTCAAACGTATTTTCGATCAAAAACGTTCCTTCTTTCGTTTTTCCATTCATCTCATTTTTACAAATGGAAAGGAGCTGGATTCTTAAATTTTCTTCAAGTTTTTTATAATCGCTTGCTGTGGGAGTCGGAAAAGATTGTTCCAATCCGCCCAAAGTAGGCTTTAGATTGTTAATTGAAACAACATTATCCAATCCTCCTATGGTTGTGATCATTCCACTTGCAACATTTCCGCTCTCTCCTGCCATGACAGCTTCAATTGGGGCTTTTATTGTAGTCGCCGCAGAGGGGGCAAGTGAAACCGCAAAAGTTAAATAAAACTCGATCGGGGATAAACCAGAAGTGCTTACAATAGTACCTTTGGGAAGCGTAACCGTTTTATCTGATTGATTAGTTATCGATATTTCCCCGGTGGCTCTTGCCTTGGGTACAACAACTTTTCCGCTGCTTCTTCCAGAGAGGTCCCCGCTTACCTGGATTGACAATTGCTCTGATGGAATATTGCCGGATATTTCTACTGTTTCCACATCTGGGCTCACGATTACTTGATAATCAATTTGTTGTTGAGCTTGAACTGGATAAATCACGATATGGGCAGAAGGGATAAAAAACAGGAGAGAAAACACTCCCACTCCTAATAAAAGAAAAACGGAAATGATTTTTTGAATAGGGTATCGCTTGCATTTAGTTTGTGAGGGAGTAACCGTTTTAAGTTCGGTTATTTTTTCAACACCTTTGATGGTGCCAAGCGGTTTTGTTTGATTTATAGCACCCCATGATTTTTTTTCGGCCTGCGGTGCAGAAGAAAAACAAGGTATACCCTGTTCCTCGGCAATTTCACGCATCACCCGGTCACGGGTTATTAAGGCCACCCTGGCCCCATTGGTCTCCGCGTATCGCCGGATTAGTTTCATGGTCAAAGGACTCTGATTCAACGGATATCCGTGAGGAAAAAACAGCAGCATACGCGAGCTTTTAGCCCAGGTCATTTTATCCTTGATCGAGGTTAAATCATCATGCGGGTCAATCTGGATCAGTGTTGTTTTCATGTTATTCTTGTAATTATACTTGTTGAATAAATCCTGTTATTATGGGAAAATTTTGTTCTTCGGCTACTGGTTATAATTAAGAATGAAAGGTAGGATTACCATGAAAAAGATTACTTTTGTTGTGTTGATTTCTCTTCTACTTCTTACATCCTGTAATTTTCCCAACGCACAACCCTCTACAGATACTGCCGGTGTTATAGCAACAAGGGTCGCTCTTACAATGATGGCCATACCGACCGCCACAATAGCTTTGCCAACACAGGCGGTACCTACGAATGAACTTCCTACTACCGCTTTGACCACAATTGTCCCCACCGAGACAGCGACTATCACACCAACACCTACAACAGCACCTGCTGACCCTAAAACAACTCTTGGATCGCCTGCATACTCAAATACCTTTACCAGTGGCAGTGATTTTGATCTCCCCTACACTGACGATGCGGTTACCATATCTGCGCACAACGGAGCATTGGAGTTCATAAGCCTTGGCGTAAATTACGGCCTCCGGTATCAGCTTACTTATCCAAAACCGAAGGATTTCTATCTTGAGGGAATCTTCCAGACGGTAAATTGCTCAGGTTATGACCATTATGGGCTTGTTTCAAGAGCCCCTAATTATACCGACGGGTATGGGTATTATGTTGGTTTTTCCTGTAATGGTCAGTTTATAGTCCAGAAATGGGATAACACTGGATTAAGCACATTAATCAACTGGACCACTGATTCTCATATTCTTACCGGTCCGGCTCAAACCAACCGGCTGGGTGTCTGGATGAAAGGAAATGAGATCAAGCTCTATGCAAATGGCTTCCTTATCAAAGAATTCACCGATTCCAGCTTCCTTTCTGCCGGTCATATTGGTATCTACGGCGGAGCAGTAGATACTTCTAATTTCACTTTTAAAGTCAACGATATTGCCCAATGGAACCTGCCTTGAGTAATCTGGTTCCTCCATTTCCTTCTATTCCAAATCGAACAGAAGTGTCGGCGATTGCCTTGAAAGCTATCGCTTCACGGCCGATATATATTGATACTGAAACTACCGGCCTGGAAAAAACGGATGAGATCGTCGAGATTTCGATAGTAGATTACGATGGGTCGACCCTTTTCCAATCGCTCGTGAAACCCGTTGCTCAAATTCCTGCCTCTGCCACAAAAGTGCACGGTATCGGAAATTCGGATGTTCTCAAAGCACCTGCATGGCCGATTTTATGGCCACAGGTTCGTAGTGTACTCTTTGGCCGGTTGATTGCAGCCTACAATGCCCCCTTCGACCTGCGCATGATGCAGCAGACCCACAGCCGATACCGGTTTCCCTGGCGCGACACATTCGAATGGCTGGATGTCATGGCCCTCTTTTCGCGATTTCGCGGTGTATGGGATCCTTACAGAAAATCAATGCGGTTTTTTAGTCTTGAAGACGCTGGAAATTTCTTTACGATTAATTTGAAAAACACTCATCGTGCCACAGCAGATGCTTTACTTACACGTGCTGTTCTTCATTCAATCGCTGGAGAATCCTACTGATCTGCACGCTTTTCTAAATTTTATGAGCCTTTCTCTTACTGACCAACAACGTGAAATTGCCGAATTTCCTGACAAAGGGATTCTATTTGTTTCGGGTGATGCTGGAACTGGAAAAACCACTGCATCGATTGAACGCTTTAAGAAAATATCTTCAAAGATTAACGACCCCGATAAAATCCTGGTCCTTGCTCCCCAACGCAGCTTGGCCAATCCTTATCAAATCGCACTAGAATCTCCGGAATACCAGTTCCCTGCTCCCCATTCAATTCTGACAATTGGAGGGTTGGCGCAGCGATCGATTAATCTTTTTTGGCCATTAGTTGCCCGGGATGCCGGGTTTAAAAATTATAAAAAACCTCCGTTTTTTTTGACTTTGGAATTAACGCAATACTACCTTTCAAGGTTGATTAATCCCCTGCTTGAAAAAGGATACTTTAGCAGCATTTCGTTAGATCGATTGAGGCTGTACAGCCAAATAATCGACAATCTAAATAAAAGTGCGGTGGTCGGGTTCCCACCGGATACGATCTCGGGAAGGTTATCAGGCGCATGGTCAGGCAAAATTGACCAAACCAGTGTTTTTGACCAGGCGCAGGAATGCGCATTGCTTTTCAGAAATTACTGCCTGGAGCATAATCTTTTGGATTTTTCGCTCCAAATCCAAATGTTCAGTAATAACCTCTGGAAATCATTTATTTTCCGGCAGTACCTGAAGAATAGATATCAACACTTAATCTACGATAATGCCGAGGAAGACTTTCCGATAGCACATGATATTGTGGAAGACTGGCTTCCTGACTTGCTGTCAGCGGTAATTCTTACAGATAATAATGGTGGATTCCGCACCTTTCTTGGGGCTGATCCTGTTTCTGCAAAACGTTTTGTTCATATTGCGGACAAAACCGTAACCCTCGAAAGGAAATTCGAAATTCCGGAAGGAATTTCTAATTTCTCATCGGCTCTTGGAGAGGCAATAAATGAACGCTCAATTAAATCCGCCATTGACCCAACAATTTCCGAAGTATTTGAAATTCAGACTTATCGATTTTTTCCAGAAACATTGGAAAACATCGCTACACAAGTGAAAATCCTGATTGCTGACGAAAATGTCTCCCCGAATGAGATCGTTATCCTCACACCTTTTTTGAGCGATTCTCTGCTCTTTTCAGCATTTGAACGTTTTAAAACCCTGGATATTCCGATTACAGCTTTTCGTCCGTCGCGGGGACTAAAAGATGAACCTGCAGTAAAAGCTGTTTTAACTTTCGCCAAACTGGCATTCCCTGAAATGGGTTTGATACCGGAAAAAGAAGATGTCCGCAACGCATTGATGACGGCGATTACCGGTTGTGATTTAATCCGTGCAGACTTACTGGCTCAGATGGTTTATTCTTCATCAAACAATCTGCCTACCATTCGGGCGTACGATTCGGAGAAGAACGTAATACGCACGAGGCTGACCAATATCGTCGGCGAGCGTTTTGAATCATTGCGTAAATGGCTGGCAGACCACGGTTCATCCGCAGAAAATGAATTGGATGTCTTTTTAAGCAGGTTGTTTGGTGAACTGTTGTCACAGCAAGGGTATAACTTTCATTCAAACGTTACCGACGCAGCCATTATCAGTCAATTAATCACTTCCGCCAGGAGATTTCGTCAGACTGTGCTTGAAAATGAAGCCTTCTCCGCTATTGACCTTGGTAGGGAATATATCCAGTTGGTAGAAAACGGAATCCTTTCTTCTCAATACTTAATAGAAAGGCAAGACCTTGAGGAGAAAAAAAGTATCTTGAACTCGCCGGCGCACTCTTTTTTGATGCGAAATTCCATTGTTCAATACCAATTTTGGTTGGATATCGGCTCGTCCAGTTGGTGGACCAGGCTTGACCAACCTCTCACCCAACCCTATGTCTTAAATCGCAACTGGAATGAAAATTCGCGCTGGACTGATGCAGATGAGTTCGCCACCAATCAAATGAACCTTTCGCGTTTAGTCGAAGGGTTGTTAAACCGGTGTTCAAAGAAAGTAATCCTGGCGGCCATAGATATCAATCAACAGGGGAATGAAGAACGGGGCGCCCTGATGGTGGCAGTTCAAACTTTGCTAAAAATAATGCATCGCGACGGGTTGACAGAAAATGTTTAAACCCCGCCCCAGGCAGGCAGAGATTCTAACGTATGAATCCGGAAGGATGGGAATCCCGGCAGTTCCCGGCAGCGGGAAGACTCATACACTTTCTTACCTGGCTGCCCTCTTGATTACCAAAGGACTTATCTCTGACGATCAGGAAATCCTCATCGTTACATTGGTCAATTCGGCCGTAGATAATTTTTCCAACCGGGTATCCCGTTTCGTTCAACAGGCTGGATTATTGCAGAAAATGGGGTACCGCGTCCGTACATTGCATGGTCTGGCACACGACATTATCAAGGAACGCCCTGACCTGGCGGGAGTTTCTGAACAATTTTCGATAATTGATGAAAATGAATGCCGCCTGATAATTGAACAAATCACCTCAGCCTATCTGCGTGACCATCCGGAATTAACTGACGAATACCTTGACCCATCCATTGAATTGGAAAAGGAATACTCCACTCAAAAACAATGGTACTCACTTTTTGCCGACAACGCTTCAAGTTTCATCGGGCAAGCAAAAGATTTTCAATTGGATCCCCAACAATTGAAAGCCATGGTCGAGACAGGTCAAATAAGTCATCCCCTTTTTGATTTTGGCGTTGAAGTCTATTCAGAATACCAGCGAGGCTTGCGTTTCCGCAACGCCCTTGATTTTGCCGATCTTACCCGGTTGGCAGTACGTGTTTTGGACTCGGATCCTGATTTCCTTGCCAGGTTACAGAATCGCTGGCCGTTTATCCTGGAAGATGAAGCCCAGGATTCCTCTGCGATCCAGGAAACAATATTGCGGAAATTGACGGGAGCAAATGGCAATTGGGTAAGGGTTGGTGATACCAACCAGGCGATCTATGACACCTTCACCACTGCCGATCCTGAATTCCTTCGCCGCTTCCTGGTTGAACAAACCGTGATTAGAAAGGATTTACCTAACTCAGGCAGATCCAATCAAAGTATATTAAATTTGGCCAACTACCTGATCAAGTGGACCAATGAAGAGCATCCTGTTGAAACCTTAAGGAATTCGTTGTCGATTCCTTATATCGAGCCTGCTCCACCCGGTGATCCACAACCGAATCCTCCTGATCACCCCGGTGCAATTTATATCCAAAAACAGCCGCTCACACCTGAAGCAGAGACAAGCATGGTGGCTAGGTCTATTGAAAAATGGCTTCCTGCCAATAAAGAAAAAACTGTTGCAGTTCTCTGCCCAATTGGACGTTATGCCGAGCAGGTTGTTGAAGCCTTGCAGAATTACGGGGTTGAGGTGGTTGAATTGTTACAGAGTTCAAATCGAACCAGGAAAGTTTGCCGATTGGTAGAGAAATGCCTGGCTTCATTATCTGATCCTTCAAACATGGTTAAGTTTAGTAACGCATTTGATCTCTTCAAGCATTTTGATGAAGAGATACATACTGAAGATTTTGAATATACCTCGCTTCTTACGAAATTGCGGAAAGTCCGGCAAATGGAGGACCTTCTTTACCCTGGTTTCGAAGAAAACTTTACCGTTGAAAAACCCGATGACCTCTTAACTAAGTATGAACCCCTGTTAACCTTTATGACTTACATGCGGCGTTGGCATTCGGCAGCACCACTCCCCATCGACCAATTGGTCCTTGTTATGGGCAGTGACTTGTTTACCAAACCACAGGACCTTGCTCTGGCGCACAAACTGTCATTGATGCTCGAATTCACAGCCCGGAATCACCCGGAATACCGATTACTTCAATTAATTGCTGAATTGTCTGAAATCAGTAACAATGAGCGCAAATTCCTTGGATTCAGCGATGATGACAGTGGCTTTAATCCTGAGATCCATAAAGGAAAGGTTCTGGTAACAACCTATCACAAAGCAAAG
>Ga0209800_10001936_pt1 | contig 19530 bp, 4 predicted proteins | sample Higcelweek8metaG_FD_187174 | JGI IMG/M metagenome (GOLD analysis project Ga0209800, IMG submission 187174) | Freshwater pond sediment microbial communities from the University of Edinburgh, under environmental carbon perturbations - High... | ecosystem: Environmental > Aquatic > Freshwater >...
GATGGGTTCGATGCGCAGGACGGCGCCAGTGGTGTACAACATCCCGAAACATTGGTTCCCGGGGCAATAACCGGTTGCTGGACCGCAAGAATTACAGTGCTGGCAGCGCCCAGTATTTCGACGAGCATTTCAGCTGGGTAGGAGCCGTCGGCAGTACGGGTTACATTGATAACTGCACCATCGGCTGCTGAAAAGGTAAAATCTTCGGGACCGGTCATGCCCGCCAGGGCAATATTGGTCAGCACCGGTACGCCATTTACCGTAACGGTTATTGTACCACCATTCCAGCCGTCTCCGTAGCTATCGGTCAGACGGATGGTATGTGTACAGGCCGAACACACCGTTGCACTGGTTGTAAAAGAACGGGTCGCGGCGCCGATGGCAGTACCGAATGAGTTGCGCGGGACGATTTTCCAGTAATAGGTGGTCGAAGTACTCAGTGCACCGGTGTTATAAGTTGTTCCGGTAATATTGGTCACCAGTGGTGGCGTTGCCGAGGTTCCGAAATATACGTCGTACGAAGTGGCTGCGTTGCAGCCCGAAACGGCCGGTTCAGTCCAGTTGAGAGCAACACCACAGCAATTCTGATTGGTGGCACCATTGGCTGGTGTGTTGTACGTGGCCAGACCCGGTAACGGATTGGTTGCGCTGGTGGTAAAAGACCATGTGAGTGCACCGGCAGCATTGCCAATGGCATTTTTAGGGACGATTTTCCAATAATAAGTGGTGGATGCTGTTAAAAAAGGGGTAGAATAACTGGTGGCTGTTGTGTTGGTAACCAGCGGTGGTGTGGCTGAAGTTCCGAAATACACATCGTACGAGGTAGCCGTATTGCAGCCGTTGGTTGTTGGGGCATTCCAGGTGAGCGAAATGCCGCAAATATTCTGGTCAATCACTCCGTTTGAAGGGCTGGTATACGAGGCCAGGCCCGGAACAGTGGGGGCGCAGCAACCCAGAACACTGGTGCCGGGAGCGGCAACGGGTTCCTGTGCTGCAAGTATGGTATTGGCTGATCCGCCGGTAATGGCCACACGCATTTCGGCAGGGTAAGTACCGTCGGCGGTGCGGATAACCGCAATCACATCGCCATTGGCAGCTGTAAAGGTATAATCTTCGGGTCCGCCGCCTGCGGCCAGTGTTATACCCGTCAGGACTGTCGTTCCGTTTACGGTAACATTAACGGTGCCTCCGTTCCAGCCATCACCGAACGTATCGGTTATGGTTAGCGTATGGGTACATCCGGTGGCCAGGGTGGAGGTGAAGTTGGCCATGATGGTGCCGTTGGCCAGACCGGCTATGCTTCCGGAACCGCCGGCAGGAGTTCCCCCGTTTCGGGTGGCGTTTCCGGTACTGGCGGTATTGATTGCCCTGACCATAAGACCGCTGATAGTCAAAACATCCTTTTTATTGGTGCCGCTTGTAGTATATGTTATGGTGATGAGCGTTGCAGTTACGGAGGTCATTGTTGCTGCCGAAATGTTTGCACCGGACGCAAAAGAAACAGAACCGGTTGCAGGTTGAAATTGGAAATTTGCCGGTGCCTGAATAATTAAAGTAACATTTGTTCCTGCTGAAAAGTCACTATTTGCTCCTTCAGTAATTACAATATTACCCAGCGCATAATACACCGAAGGAAATGTTGCGGTTGAAATATTAAGGGCCGGTGCCGTAACACTTACGTTTGCAGTAGTGCTTTTAATCCCTGCCAAAAAAAGACAGGTCAGCATTAAAAACGCAACCAATTTAATGGCAATGCTTGTTAATTGTGGTTTTGATACACGTACATTCATTGGTGGCTAAATTTACGGTTCGACAATTCATTTTGTCGACAGCAAAATTAGTTTAAACGAAAATAATAACCTTGTTGTATTATATATCTGGGTTTGAAAATTGACATGTGGGTCCTGGTTTTGACAAGAGGGAATCTTTTAATGTCAGAAACCATCCTTAAACTTACGAAGGACTTCCATTACTTTCTTTTGAAAATTCCGGGAAACCGGAACAGGGTCGGTTTCTTTTTCGAAATGGAAGAGGTAGCCACGTGAATTTCCGGTAATTTTGGAGATATAGAGTATGTTTACCATATAGGATTTATGACAACGGACAATGAACTCGTATTCGGAAAGGCTTTCCTCGATGGCTTTCATGGTGATATGCAGTATTTTACGCGAAATAGTGTTGTTCTGATACAGTACAAACATGCTGTAATTTCCCTGAGCCTCCACCGACATAAGCTCGGAGATATCGAATGACAACCGTCCGCTGGTTTTTTCGCTTTGCAGGGTGATTGTTTTTGTATCGGGCCCTGGTTTTTGCTTCATTTCGGCGATATACTGGTTGAGTGACTGCGAAATAGCCTCGACATGGCGGATCACCAGTTTTTCGACCACCAGTATAAACAGGTACAGTGGAACAATAAACGAAGAGAGAACAATGAGTGAAAGCGACAGCAAATAATTGAAGCCTCCGAAACCAATGATGTTGAAGTGAATAAACTCGGCGAGCAGTACGCTGAAAAAAGCCAGACAAAAAACATATATGGAATAGATGTACCAGTTTTTTACTTTTTTCTGCATCGCATGAGGCGAAAAAAAGCCGATACCAAGTGCCGAAACAACGGTAAAGGCAACCGGGCCCGGAGCGAGGCGCTGAATGAAGCTCAGCGATCGCAATCCGACTGCGTTTTCAATCGGAACAAAAAAGTAATAAAAGAACACAAAATACAGTCCGAGCAGGATCATAAAGAGCCATTTCTGTTGTCTGGAATAAGAATGAATATGTTCCAGCAACATTTCGACCCGGGCATCAAATCCTTTTGAAGTAAACATCATAACCAGCAGCAATAGCGCAATAACGATCAGAAAAACGGAAAGACTTTTCTGATTCATTTTTTCAATCATTAATTGGTCGCTTCGCTCGCGGGTGCTTTGGAGTTCCTGTTGTATGGCCAACTGCTCCATTTTTTTATTGTAGTCGCTCACAAATGTTTCCACTTCGCTGTTGTTGAGCTGAATGGTTCCATTGTGAAAGGCTTCGAAATGAAACAGTGCTTTATCTGTGTTACCTGTTTTTTTATACAGTTTATACAGCAAGCCGTTGATTTCGGTTAGTTGACTAAGATGATGTTCGTTGGAGAGTAATTGATAGGATTCTTCGGCATACCCGATTGCGGTTGAAATTTCATTTATTTCAGAATAATGACTGGCCAGTTTATGCAGCGCAATAGCCGCATAAAGCAAAGAGACTTCGTTGTTGCGATTTGCTGATATTTGCTGATATAGTTGAATGGAAGAAGCTGTATCTCCTTTTTTCAAATAAATATCGGCCAATTGAATCATCCTGAAACTAATCAACTCGGCTTCGTCTGGTTTCAGCAAAGAGGATTGATCAGCTGAAAGCATTTTAATAGCTTCGTCGTAGCGGCCCAAATCAGCGAGTGAAATTCCGATATAGGTTGTGGAAGAATAGATCCGGGGGTGGTCGTTTATTTTTTTTGCCAGCTGCAGCATTTGTATAAACCGATCATACGCTTCTTTTGGCTTGCCGTCGTTGAGTCTGCACAGACCAATATTATTAATGGCGGTAACAACTCCTTTTTGATCGTCGACAGATTCAAAATATTTCGACGCTTTTTTAAATGCGTCTTCGGCCAGTTTATAATCGCGTAAGCGGTAAAACGAATTACCGATTTCGATCATTTGCCAGGCAATGGAAGGTTCTTCGTCGCTAATAAACAAAAAGCCAGAGCGTTTTAGTTCAATAGCGCGCGTATACAGATTGATTGCCTGCGGATAATTTTCATTGGCCGAATACAGATCGCCCAGTTTGGTGAGAATATTGGCCAGAGACCCTTTATTGGCTGGTTGCTGCTGCAATTCGCTGACAACATTTTCGTAGGCGCGAATCTGTTGCGCAATGCTGTCGAAAGTTATTTGCTCTGCCTTATCTTTGTTGGAACTGCTGTTTTGACCGCGTAGTCCGGGTGTAAAAAATAACAGCATTACAGAAATGCATGTAATGAAGATCCCCCTTGAAAACTGCATTGAAAAATAGGTTTTATTGTTAGCTGAATACAAAGGTATTACAATTAGCCATTGTTGGCAAGTCATTAACAGTCCGCGTTGGATTGTGTATAAACAATTGCTTTGTAATGCTGAATCAGAAAGAAATTCAAGTCAGCTCCCTGTGATCAAAAACAGTATCCTTCTTGTAAAAATGCAATATATCCGCCGAATCGGGCAGTGAATTTTTGGGCGGTATTTGTTTGCAGAAGTTCAATATATTTTTTACAACCGACCTGAAAATGTTCAAAAATGTTTTTAGTCAGCAGGGTCGGGTAGATTTTTCGAGAAATACAAGTTGCTTTCATCGATAATCAGTTGTACATTCAGTAGGGCATTTCTAAAACCCATTTTTGTAATATTGAGTCGCCGCTTTTGTCATCCTAAGATCCGCCGCTGTCATGTTGAGCCCTGCGTTCCACAGGATATACTCCGTCGAAATATCAATGCAATCAACAAAATATCTGCTTTAAAAAAAGGTCATTAGACTTGTTGATTGTATACAAAATGAGGTTTTTAGAGGTGCCCTAAAGAGAATTACCAATTTCAATCAGGTGCCAGCCTAAATCACCATTGGTGAGTTTTCCCTTTGATTTTGTAATCAGCGACTGAACGGATGTTTCAATCGCTTTCGGATAATCCTGCGTGTTGATGTACAATTGTCCCAGTTTAGTTAAAATCGGGGCAATGGATCCTATGTCCGAAGAATTATTTTCAAGGTCCTTAATAAGAGCCTCGTGTTTTTTTATTTGCTGCGAAAGGCTGTCCTGCCTGGAGTTATATTGTGGCAAATCCTTGTCGCCAATGGCTTTGCTTAATTTATTGATGTCGGATTGAGCCGACACCTGCAATCCACTGGCTGATAGAATCAGAAATAAATATAAAGACCAGATGGACAATATGATAGGGGAAATATCGTTGTGCAAGGATATGAATTTCAGCGAAAAGCCGATATGCGTTTTGGATTTCCGAGGATGTTGTCTTTTGAAATTGTTTTAAAGTGGCAGTGCGCGCTGGTCCCCAATAATAAAAAATTAGACAAAACTAAACAAGTTGATGGATGTTTTATTGAGTAATATTCTTTTTCTGTATGATAGATAATATATACTGGAGGTGAAATAATTTAATTAGTCTAAAATATATATTTATTATTGTTTATATATGTTATGTAGTCGTATTTTTACGGGTTCTTTTCAAAAAATATTATTATGCAAAAAAGACGTTTACTGTTATTTGTTGCGGGATTAATAGCAATGCTGTTTAGTGCAACAACCCTGTATGCACAACCAAGCCGGCAGGGTTTGCCAGCTTCGATGCAGTTACAGATGCCGGAAGTTCACACCCCGGTTTTTGTCAGTTCGGGGAATCTGGATTGGACAATGATTGAAGCTGAGGATAATCTGGCTTTATCAATGAATCAACCGGCTAGGGCTGGTTTTTCACTGCCTGTTTCCAAATCGATGGAGCTGGACGGCGAATGGACACAATTACCCGATGGCCGCATGATGTGGCGGTTGAAACTGGTAACGCAATCTGCTGTTTCGGTGGGTGTTGTTTTCGATCAGTTTCATCTGCCCGATGGAGCAGAGTTGTATTTGTACAACGAAGACAAAACATTTGTAATTGGGGCCTTTACGTCGGACAATAATAATGCGGCCAATGTGTTCAGTACCCATCTGATTCCTGGCAGTACGATAATTATTGAATATATTGAAACGCCAGCCAATGGATTTATGGGCGGCTCATTAAAACCAGTTATGATTAATGGTCAGGAAACTTCTTCCAGGCCTCGTGATAATAATTCTGTAAGATACAATCCGCAAGGCGTTCTGCGCATAAGTGAATTGATTTATGCCTACAATGATGATATAAACGAAGCAACCAAAGAGCTGGGTGATGCAGGCACTTGTCAGGTAAATATCAACTGTTCTCCAGAAGGTGATAACTGGCAGGATGAAAAACGAGGCGTTGCCCGTATCCTTTTCCGCGAAGGAACCAGCTGGTATTATTGTTCCGGAACACTTGTAAATAATACTCTTCAAAACGGAACTCCGTATTTTCTGACAGCATACCACTGTGGTGCAGTTGCTTCAGCTGCCGATCATCTCGTATGGCAATTTTATTTCAATTATGAACGATCTGGATGTACCAATACGGGAACTCCACCAAACAATATGATTACCGGATGTACCAAACGTGCTGAAGGTAATATCAGTGGCGGAACCGACATGCAGCTGGTTGAACTGAGTTCAACCCCTATATCAACATGGAATGTTTACTATAACGGATGGGATCGTTCAGGTTCCACCACCACTGGGGGTGTCAGCATTCACCATCCTTCTGGAGATGCCAAGAAAATTTCAACTTTTACAGGTACAACATCGAGTTCTACCTGGTATGACGGAACAAACACGGGTGCCACCAACGGCCACTGGACTTTCCCTTTGTGGGCATCTACCACCAATGGTCAGGGTGTCTCCGAAGGCGGTTCATCCGGATCTTCATTGTTTAATAGTGCCGGTCGGGTAATTGGAACTTTGTCAGGAGGATCTTCAGAATGCGGTGGACCTTATTCCGGAGACCTGTATGGAAAATTTAGTATTCACTGGCAAAATGCTGTAAACGGATCCGGTAATGCGTATGAATTAAAACACTGGCTCGATCCGGCCGGAACCAATCCGACAACACTTGATGCCATGGATCCGAATGCCATTGCCAGTCCTCCGGTTGCCAATTTTTCGGCAACGCCCTTAACAGTTGTGGCCGGTCAACCCGTTCAATTCAGCGATTTGTCTTCTAACCTGCCTCAAAGCTGGTCTTGGTCTTTTACAGGAGGTTTTCCTGCAACATCAACTTTGAGGAATCCAACCTGTACCTGGGCAACTCCGGGCACTTACACGGTTTCTCTTACTGTATCCAACGGTTATGGTTCAGACACTGAAACCAAAACAGCGTATATTACGGTTACTGCATATACAACACCTACGAGTCCGGTAACTATCGGTACCGGAACTTCAACGGCTAATTTCCCGTACGGGATTACCAATACAACCCCATATAACCGAAGTGCTTCTATTTATCTGAATTCCGAAGTCGGTACCAATGCAGGCTATATTTCTCAGGTATCATATTATGCAAACTCAGCCCGAACAGATACCAGAAATATTCAGATTTATATGAAACATACTTCGGAAACAGCTTTTTCCACGGCTGTTACCGACAGTGCTATTGCAAGTGATGCAACGCTCGTATACAGTGGTACTTTTGTACCAAGTACTGCAGGTTGGAACACTCATACGTTGACAAACCCTTTCCATTATAATGGCACCAGTAACTTGATGGTGATTGTTTTTGTTAACGGTACGGCAGCCAATGTCGGAAGTGCCAACCGATATTCGACTTCCACCAGCAGACATCAGCAGTGGTCGGGAACAACCGATCCGACTGCTGTTGGAACAATTAACTCAAGCCGTCCGAATATCCGTTTGGCCATCAATGGATACACGGCTCCGGTAGCCAACTTTGGCGGTATGGCTCCGATTCTGGTGGAGGACTTTGAAAATGCCAGTTTTCCGCCAACTGGCTGGACCATTACCAACTCGGATGGAGCTGGTAAAACATGGGCAGCAACAACCAGCTACAATTATACTTCAGGCGGAGATTCAGCAGCAGCGCATCTGTATGGAGCCTCGGGTTATGCTGAAACCGGCTATTTGATTACCAATCAGATAACACTGCCAGCGGGTGGTGAATACTATCTGACTTTCTGGAGTAATAACCCTGATGCTGCCTATTATGGTGATAATGCCGTTTTGGTATCTACAACCACCAATGCTGTAGCCAGTTTTACTACAGAACTCTGGTCACCGACGTCTGTAACTGAGTCGTGGTCACAGACTACAGTGAATCTGTCCGCTTATGCCGGACAAAGTATTTATCTGGCCTTCAAATACACCGGAACATATGCCCATAGCTGGATTCTTGATGATGTAGCCATCAATAGTATCAATTACACACAGGTTGAGACCTATGAAGGTGACCCCTTGGTGATTTATGATAAATCAACCAATTATCCTACCCTGTGGAACTGGTCCAATACCGGTGCTATTCCAACAACACAAAACACGCAGGATGATTATGTGACCTATAATGTTGCCGGTTATTATCCGGTAACTCTGCAGGCGGCAAATGCGGCTGGCAGCAATACAAAGACAGTCAACAATTTTGTTCATGTCATTGGTCGTGCCCCTGCTGCCAGTTTCTTTGGAGCCGGTAATCTGCAGGATATTTATTATAGTCCGTTTATTCCGGTTGGAGGTTCAGTGAATTTTACCGATTACAGTACACGCGTTCCGACCGGTTGGCAGTGGTCATTCCCTGGAGGCATTCCTTCTTCACATACAGGCCAGACGCCCCCGGCTATTTCTTATGCGTCTGCAGGTCTGTATTCACCTTCTTTGATTGCAACGAATTCACATGGAGCTGATACGCTGGTGGGAACCGATTTTGTTGTGGTTGGTGGTACCGACACCTGTACAAATATGCAATACTGGGATGATATCACAATATATAGTTATACAAACGGTTATCTTCCTGGTCATGCGGCTGATGCAAGCGGTAAAATTTTCCGTTATGCCGAGTTTTACGACAATGCATATCCCGGTAAAATTTCAGGAATTCAGTTTGGCTGTTACAAAGCACAAGGAACCGGAAAAACAGTTACCTGGTACATTTGGGACGGTTCAACCGGTACACCGGGAACTGTTCTGTGGGATTCTGTCATGAATATTACGTCATTCACTGAAAGTGCCTGGAACTTTATTAATATTCCCGACAGTATTGCAGTAACCGGCGATTTCTTTATTGGATATCTGCTTAATTACGATGCTACTCACAATTATACCACCCATCAGTTTTGTACCTACATGACTGCTTTCCGCGATGTAAGCGTTGCTTCAACCGGATGGTTCAGTTATGGTACTACTACACCTGGTACCTGGTCTTCGTTTGAGGATGGTTTTGGCAATGCTGCTTCTATCCTTTTAAATCCAAGATTTACATACGATTTTGAGGGTACTGTTGTTGCTGCCTCAGCAACTCCTGGTTGCAGTACTGGTTCTGTTATCCTTACAGCTTCGGTTTCGGCTAATCAAACATTCTATCTTACTACCGGAACAGGTACGGCCGTTGCTAACTGGACAGGAAATACCAACACGCATACTTTCACTGGTCTGACCAGTGGCGATTATAAAGGTTATGTTGTGGAAGGAACCAATACCTCTGCAACATCTAATACTGTTACACTGACCAACAGCACAGCTGTTCCTGTAAGTGTTTCCATTGCTTCTTCCGCAACCGGAGCCATTTGCCCGGGAACATCTGTGACCTTTACAGCTACGCCAACCAATGGCGGCGCAACACCTACCTATCAATGGTATGAAGGAGGTTCTGCTGTCGGAACAGGAACCAATACCTACACCACAACCGGTCTGACAACTGGTGAAGCTGTTTATGTGGTTCTTACCTCCAGCGAAACCTGTGTTACCGGAAATCCGGCTACCTCCAATACCATTAATACAACAGTAAATACCAATATGCCGGTGAGCGTCAACATTGCTGCTTCTCCTTCCGGCGCTATCTGTTCGGGAACATCAGTTACTTTTACGGCCGCACCGGTTAATGGCGGAACAACTCCAGCCTACCAGTGGTATGAAGGTGGCTCTGCTGTTGGTACTGGTACAGCTACTTATACTACAACAGGCCTCACCACCGGTGAAGCAGTGTATTGTGTGCTTACTTCCAATGTTACCTGCCCAACCGGCAACCCGGCCACATCCAACACCATAACAACAACCGTAAACCCGAATCTTCCGGTTAGTGTTACAATTTCAGCCAATCCGGGAACAACAGTCTGCTCAGGAACCAGTGTTACATTTACTGCAACTCCGGTCAATGGCGGGACCACACCGGTTTATCAGTGGAAAGTGAATGGGGTTAATGTTGGCTCCAATAGCTCTACATACACCTCAAGCACTTTAACTACCGGCAACACGGTTACCTGTCAGGTCACCTCCAATGCTACCTGTCCCACCGGCAGCCCGGCTACATCAAACACTCTGACCATGACGGTGAATCCGAACCTGCCGGTCAGTGTAAGCATTGCAGCCAACCCGGGAACAACCATCTGTTCGGGAACGTCTGTTACCTTTACGGCAACACCAACTAATGGCGGCACAACACCGGTTTATCAGTGGAAACTGAATGGTACCAATGTCGGTTCAAACAGCACTACCTACACCAATGCAGCTCTTGTCAGCGGTGATGTGGTTACCTGTCAGCTCACCTCCAACGCCACTTGTGCAACGGGCAGCCCGGCTACTTCGAACACTTTGACCATGACGGTGAATCCGAACCTGCCGGTCAGTGTAAGTATTGCAGCCAACCCGGGTACGACGATCTGTACCGGTACGTCCGTAACCTTTACTGCAACGCCTTCCAATGGCGGAACCACTCCGGTTTATCAGTGGAAACTGAATGGCACCAATGTCGGTTCAAACAGCACTACATACACCAATGCAGCTCTTGTCAGCGGTGATGTTGTGACCTGCCAGCTGACCTCCAATGCCACCTGTGCCACCGGCAGCCCGGCCACTTCGAACGCTCTGACCATGACGGTGAATTCTTCATTGCCGGTTAGTGTTACCATTGCTGCCAATCCTGGCAGTACAATCTGTGTCGGTACCAATGTAACCTTTACAGCAATTCCAACCAATGGCGGAACCACTCCTGCTTATCAGTGGAAAGTCAATGGTACAAACGTCGGAACGGGTGCAACATATGCTTCAACTACACTCACTACCGGTCAGGTTGTATCTTGTGTACTTACATCCAACGAAGGATGCGCTACCGGCAACCCGGCAACATCAAATACAATAACTATGACCGTGACAGCAAATGTTACACCCAGTGTAAGTATTGCAGCTTCTGCCACAACCATTTGTTCGGGTACGAACGTTACTTTTACAGCTACGCCTGCCAATGGCGGAGCAACTCCGGTGTATCAATGGAAACTCAATGGTGCCAACGTTGGTTCCAACAGCACAACGTACACGAATGCAGCTCTTGTTAGCGGTGACATTGTTACCTGCAGTATGACATCGGCACTGACGTGTACTGTTGAAAATCCTGTTACTTCGAACAGCATTACCATGACGGTAAATCCGAATCTGCCTGTGAGTGCCAGTATTGCTGCCAATCCTGGTGTTTCTATCTGTTCGGGCACCAGTGTAACCTTTACAGCAACTGCAACCAATGGTGGAACCACTCCTGTTTACCAATGGAAACTGAATGGTACGAATGTAGGTTCCAACAGTACCACTTATACCAATACTTCTCTTTCAAATAGTGATGCTGTAACCTGCGTGCTTACCTCAAATGTTACCTGTTCTACGGGCAGTCCGGCTACCTCGAATGCTCTCACAATGGTTGTCAGCTCAAGTCTGCCGGTCAGCGTCAGCATCGCAGCTAATCCGGGATCGACTATTTGTGCCGGTACCAGCGTTACCTTCACGGCAACGCCAACCAATGGAGGTGCAACGCCAACATATACCTGGAAAGTAAATGGTGTTACCCAGGGTACCAATAGCCCGACCTTCACAACAAGCAGTCTGACCAATGGTCAAATTGTCACCTGTGTTTTGGCTTCCAGCGAATCTTGTGCTACCGGTAGCCCGGCTACTTCAAATGCCATTACAATGACGGTCAATGCTAATTCTGCTGTCAGCGTAAGTGTTGCGGCCAGCGCCACGACCATCTGTGCCGGCACCAGTGTTACCTTCACGGCAACACCAACCAACGGCGGAACGCCAACTTATCAGTGGTATCTGAATGGAACGGCTGTTGGCAGCAACAGTGCAACATATACCAATGCATCACTTGCAAACGGTAACACAGTTAACTGTGTCATGACTTCATCTTTGACCTGTGCCACCGGAAATCCGGCTACCTCAAATACTGTTACCATGACGGTGAATCCGACTAATCCGGTCAGCGTAAGTATTACAGCCAATCCGGGAACTACCATTTGTACCGGTACTTCTGTTACCTTCACAGCCACTCCGACCAATGGCGGTACCACCCCGGTTTATCAATGGAAACTGAATGGCACCAATGTGGGCTCCAACAGCACAACATACACCAATGCAGCTTTGGCTTCCGGCGATGTAGTCACCTGTCAGCTGACTTCCGATGCAACCTGTGCCACAGGAAATCCGGCTACATCAAATGCCTTGTCTATGACGGTCAATTTTTCACTGCCTGTCAGTGTTTCGATTGCTGCAAATCCGGGATCAACTATTTGCGCCGGTACCAGCGTGACTTTCACTGCTACGCCAACCAATGGCGGCACTACCCCGGTTTATCAGTGGTATCTGAACAGTAATCCGGTTGGTAGTAACAGTGCTTCCTATACCAATGCTTCACTTGTGAATGGAGATGAGGTAAATGTCGTTATGATTTCGAATGCCTCTTGTGGTACCGGAAGCCCGGCAACATCAAACAATATTTCACTTACCGTGAATGTTGTTCCATCCATTACATCTCAGCCTGTTGCCTCCACCATCGGAGATGGCGGTAATACCAGCTTCAGTGTGACAGCTACCGGCGCCGGTCTGACCTATCAGTGGCAGATTTCAACAGATGGCGGAACAACCTACAATAATATTCTTGCAGCCGGCACCAATCCTGTATATTCAGGCTGGACAACCTCAACTCTTGGTTTAACAGGTGTTGTGACCGCAAACAATGGTTATCTCTATCGTTGTATTGTTTCAGGAACCTGTGCACCGTCAGTAACTTCCAATGGTGCTTTGCTGAGTGTAAACAATGCACCGGCTATTACTTCTCATCCGGCCGGTTCGACTGTCTGTGCCGGACTCAACACCTCCTTCTCGGTTACTGCTACAGGTACCATTACGGGTTATCAATGGCAGGTTTCAACAGATGGTGGAACTACATTCAACAATATTCTGACAGCGGGAGCCAATCCTGCTTACTCAGGATATTCAACTCAGACCCTTGCATTAACTGGTGTTGTTGCGTCCAATGATGGTTACCAGTATCGTTGTGTCGTCAGCGGACCAGTACCACCAAACGCAACATCGAATGCAGCTACGCTCACAGTTCAGGAAGCTCCGGTTGTCACCGTGAATCCAGCTCCGGCAAGTATCTGCAATGGCGCCAATACCAGTTTTGCTGTTACCGCAACGGGTGATATCACCACTTATCAGTGGCAGGTTTCAACCGATGGTGGTACAACCTACAACAACATTCTTGCAGCCGGCACCAACCCGGTTTATGCCGGATGGAGTACAACAACACTGTCTTTAACAGGTGCCGTTTCGGCCAACAATGGTTATAAATATCGTTGCGTTGTATCAGGTTTCTGTGCTCCTGCAGCTACATCAACAGGGGCCTTGCTGACCGTCAGCAACAGTATGCCGGTTAGCGTTGCTATCGCTGCATCGCCTGCCGGTGCAATCTGCAATGGCACATCGGTTACGTATACAGCTACGCCAACCAATGGCGGTACAACACCGGTGTACCAGTGGTATCTCAATGGAACTGCTGTTGGCAGCAACAGTAATACCTATACCAATGCTACGCATTCAAACGGAGATGCAGTTAGTTGTGTACTTACATCCAATGTGGCATGTGCCACCGGAAATCCGGCTACATCTAATGTGATCAATGTTTCAGTTAGTCTGGCATTACCGGTTAGCGCAAGCATCGCTGCATCACCTGCCGGAATCATTTGCGCCGGAACTTCAGTAACCTTTACAGCAACTCCGGTAAACGGTGGAACAACACCGGTTTATCAGTGGTATGTTAACGGATCAGCGGTTGGTTCAAACAGTCCGACCTACACCAGCAATACGCTTCTCGACAATCAGACAGTTGTTTGTGTTGTAACATCTAATTCAACCTGTGCCACCGGCAATCCGGCAACATCAAATACTGTTGTTATGGATGTAGCTCCGCTGCAGCCTGTCAGTGTAAGTATTGCTGCTTCACCTGCCGGTACCATCTGCGAAGGCACTCCGGTGACCTTTACAGCCACAGCGGTTAACGGTGGAACAACGCCGGTGTATGCATGGTTTGTCAATGGCGTATCAGTCGGATCAAACAGTGCAACCTTTGCAAGCAGCACATTAAATAATGGCGATGCCGTTACCTGTGCGCTGACTTCCAATATCGGATGTGCAACGGGAAGTCCGGCCACTTCAAATACTGTTACCATGTCGGTAACGAACAATCTGCCGGTCAGTGTCAGCATTGCAGCTTCTGCAACGACTATCTGTAACGGCACATCGGTGACCTTCACCGCAACTCCGGTCAATGGCGGAACATCACCGGATTATGCATGGTTTGTAAACGGAACCGCTGTTGGATTCAACAGTTCAACCTATACTTCAAACGGCCTTGTAAACGGCGATGTTGTTACATGCAACATGACTTCGGACATTGTTTGTGTCAGTGGTAATCCTGCTGCCTCGAATGCCATTAACATGACGGTGAATCCGGGTCTTCCTGCAAGCGTGACGATAGCTGCAGCTCCTGCCGGAACCATTTGTGCCGGAACTTCTGTAACCTTCACTGCAACGCCGGTTAACGGCGGAACAACTCCGGTGTATACATGGTATGTGGGTGCTTCTGTTGTGGGTTCAAATAGTCCAACTTTCACCAGCAACACGCTTCTGGATAACCAGATTGTTACAGTTGTGATGAACTCAACAGCTCTTTGTGCAACCGGTAGTCCAGCAGTTTCAAACGCTGTTGCCATGGATGTGAATCCATTAATGCCAGCCAGTGTAACCATTGCTGCTTCTCCTGCAGGTGCAGTTTGTGCCAACACACCGGTGACCTTTACTGCAACCGCTGTCAATGGCGGAACAACACCTGCCTATGCATGGTTTATCAATGGTGTTTCTGTTGGTTCAAACAGTTCAATATATACCAGCAGCTCTTTAAATACGGGTGATGCTATAACTTGTGTACTGACATCGAACGCAACTTGTGTTTCAGGAAATCCAGCTACCTCCAATGTCATCAACATGACCATCAATCCGGATCAGCCTGTAAGTATTACTATTGCAGGTGTTCCTCCGGGAGCTATCTGTGCCGGTACTTCGGTAACTTTTGTTGCCACTCCGGTCAACGGTGGAAATAATCCGGTGTATGCATGGTTTGTAAATGGCACTTCGGTAGGTTCGAACAATTTGACCTATACTACTTCAACACTGGCCAACAACGATGTTGTAACCTGTGTTCTGAACTCAAATGCCACTTGTGCTACAGGAAGTCCTGCTACTTCGAATGCCATTACCATGGCTGTTAATCCAGTGCTCACGCCTTCTGTTTCAATCGTTGCTTCGGCAACCGACGTGTGTGCCGGCTCTCCTGTGACCTTTACTGCAACAGGAACCGATGCAGGTACTGCACCTGTGTATGCATGGTATGTGAATGGAGTTCTGTCAGGACCAAACACTGCAACCTACATCAACAGTTCGCTGAACAGCGGTGATGTTGTTACCTGTACAGTACTTTCCAACGCAACCTGCTCGGTGGGTGCAACAGCTACATCCAATGCAATCACCATGACTGTTAACACGGTACTTACAGCTGGTGTTGGTATTGCAGCTTCGCCTGCTTCCAGCATCTGCGACGGAACAACGGTCAACTTCACAGCGACACCAATTAATGGTGGTACAACGCCTGTATATACCTGGTATGCCAACGGTATTCCGGTAGGAACCGGCGCTGCGTACTCAAGCAACACGCTGGCCGATGGTAACGTGATTACCTGTGTAATGACATCGGATGCAACCTGTGTTGTTGGTAACCCTGCCACTTCGAATGCTGTTACCATGTCGGTGGGCACTGTCCTCCCGGTAAGTGTTTCTGTAGCTGCATCTCCGATTGGTTCTGTCTGCTCCGGCGAACCTGTAACCTTTACTGCCAATGTACTCAATGGTGGTTCAAATCCTGTTTATACCTGGTTTGTAAATGGTTCTGCAGCCGGATCGAATATAGCTACCTTTACCTCTACGTCGCTCGTAAACGGCGATGCAGTTACCTGCACGGTGACTTCCGATCTGGCCTGTGCCAGCGGTAATCCTGCTACTTCTGCTCCGGTTGTTATGAATGTCAACACATCGTATCCGGTCAGCATTAATGTTGTTGTAGCTCCTGCCGGTGCGGTTTGTTCGGGCGAGCCTGTAACCTTTACGGCAACAGCGCTGAATGCCGGTACTGTCCCTGTTTATCAGTGGTATGTAAACGGCATTGCCAGCGGTTCGAACAGCGATACTTATATCAGCAGCTCGCTCGTCAACGGCGACGTTGTTACCTGCGAAGTGACCTCTGATCTGGTTTGCGCTATGAACAATCCTGCTGCCTCTGCTCCGATAACTATGACAGTCAACACTACGCTGCCGGTCAGTGTCAGTATTGATGTAACGCCTGCTACTTCTGTTTGCGAAGGCACCACGATGACCTTCACCGCAACAGGTGTCAACGGTGGCACCAATCCGGTGTATGAATGGACTGTTAACGGTTCGGTTGTCGGTACCAACAGCAATACATTTGCTTCTTCGACGTTGATTAATGGTGATGTTGTAAGCTGCACCTTTACTTCAAATGAAATCTGCACCAGCAACAATCCGGCTGTTTCCAATAACATTGCGGTGGTCATTGCATCCTACACGGTAGGTGGAGCCATGAGCAGCATGGAAACCGAAGTTTGCGAAGGTTCATCAACAGGAACCATTATTCTGAGTGGTTATGTAGGTGATATCCTCTACTGGCAGCGTCGTATCGATGGCGGCATCTGGACCAATATTCCGGGTACTGCCGGCTTCGGAACCTACTCTGAAATCACCACCGCTTCGGGCGTTTGGGAATACAGAGCAGTTGTTCAAAGCGGCACCTGCAATGTTGATACTTCTTCTCTCATCGGTATCAATGTGCTGGCTACTCCGGTTGCTTCGTTTACCATGAATCTGATGGATCCGACGGTTGAGTTTATAAACACATCTCTCAACGCTACTTCGTACAATTGGACCTTTGGTGATGGAAACTCTTCAACCGAAGTGAATCCAACGCATACCTATGCAAGCGATAACTCCTACACCGTTACATTAACGGCACACAATGGCATCTGTCAGAATGTGTACACAACCACCGTTGACATTATTGCTTCGGCGGTGATCGAACTCGAAGGACTCAACATCGCTATGTTCCCGAACCCATCAAATGGTGAGTTTGATATTACCCTCAGTGGAAACAACAATGGCACACTTCAGATGGAAATTCACGATGTGACCGGACGTCTGATCCGCAACGAAATCCTGTCGTCAATGGGCAGTGGAAGCGTATTCCATGTGTCGCTCGGCGAAGTCAATGCAGGTTTATACTCTGTACGATTCATCTACAACGATAATTCAATCACCCGCATGATGGTTGTTGAATAAGTAGAATGATGGTCTTTTTTAAAATGGATGGCTTCGGCTGTCCCTTTTTTTTGTAATATTGTTTATCAATTTTCCGGATATGAAAAAACTCATGTATTTAGTTGTGTTGTTTGCAGCAGCTTCCTGCACAAATGAATTAACGATGAACCGTAAAACCTTCAATCTCGAAGGCGATGTAAAACTGGTAACAGAAACACGTAGTCAGGGTATTTATGATCGCAACTGGAATGTGTATCCATTGAATCACGATTCTACTTTCAGAGCTGAACAGGAAACTTTTTATTTTGATGAAGACGGCATCCTGACTCACTCTGAGTTGAAGGATATGACAGGAAAACTCATCAGCAAAACAGAAGTAATGTACACCGAAGATGGAAATTTCGATGGCACCAAAATGTTTGACAGCAACGGTAAGCTGATAGAAACCTGTTTTGTGAAGCAGCTTTCGGAAGAAGAGCTGAAAATGGAAACCAAAGATGCCTCCGGAAAAATCATCAATAGCATTACAGAAAAATATGATGAAGGATTGCTGAAAAACAAAAAAATAAAATGGAGCAATCAGCTTAAAGAAGAGGAATCGGCCTACAGCAGAGACGAAGATGGCAATGAAACTGAAATTGTTAACACCATTAAAAATACTGAACAAGCTTCAAAAAAAACAATTGAAGTATCCATGAAAGTCAAAAACCTGAGCAGCGATGTGTATGGTAACTGGACACGCAGGGCGCTCTACAACAAGAAAAACAACAAATGTATTATCATCGATCGCAAAGTGGTGTACTATGAATAAACTGTTTTTTTACGGTCCGATGTTGTTGCTGCTGTGTTGTTTTGTATCATGTAAACAACAGAATAACGGAGAGAAACAGCTTGCGGGAAAGGTCATTATATCAACGAATTCGTATAATCTGAAAGGCCCTGTAAAAAAGATAACCGACTTACAGTCTAATGGCAATTATGATCGTGAAGGACATATCCTGATTGATTCAACATCGGCGCTGTATCATGCGTTCAGCATGAATCTTATGTTTGATAAAGACGGGAAATGGACCGGATCTTCTGTTGTTTTAAAGGATGGCACGCTGAATTCGGCCACCACTGTGCAATACGACAAGGATGGAAATTATGCCGGAACCATCGACTGGAATGCCAAAAAGGAAAAGATCGGTGAAACAAAAACAACATCGGTGTCAGAGAAACGCATCACGCTGAAAACCCTCAATGCTGCTGGGGCTGTATCATCCACAACTACCAGCGACTATAAAAACGGACTGGTGATCACGCAAAAAACCGTATGGACAGATGGCTCGCGCACCGATGAACGAATATTTGAGAGAGATCAATCAGGCGATGAAACACGCGTCATTATTAAAATCACCACCCCCGATGGTACGCAGGCCGACACCATGAATGTAAAATTTCTATCGCGCGATGCGCATGGCAACTGGACCCGGCAAGTGTTGTTCAACTCCGCAAATAATACTTGTATTGTTCTCGACAGAACGATTGAGTATTACGAATAGAAAGCTGTATTTGAATTATCGTACTGATGGATTGCTGGTGCTGTTACAGACACTAATGTTTTTCATTTTTTTTCGGGCATCTTTGTCATATTGAGTCGCCGCTGTCATCCTGACTCGCCGCGGCGAGCACCAGCAAAACATGTTTTGCAACCAGAAATAAAATGACATAAAATCTTCTGTCACTCTGAGCGGAGTCGAAGAGTAGACAGTAGAACCGACCCTAACGGAGTAATGGTGGCGGGGTAAACTCCGTCGAAGAGTTGACAGGAGTAGCGACCCCGGCGGCAGCCCTTGTCTATGCACACAATTATTGAGAGTTGACAACAGTATGTTGATAACAACACAACATTATTGTAATACATAAATAAAAGCTACATATATTTGTGTTATAATATTACGGTATGAAAAACAATATCA
>Ga0209800_10001938_pt1 | contig 19527 bp, 17 predicted proteins | sample Higcelweek8metaG_FD_187174 | JGI IMG/M metagenome (GOLD analysis project Ga0209800, IMG submission 187174) | Freshwater pond sediment microbial communities from the University of Edinburgh, under environmental carbon perturbations - High... | ecosystem: Environmental > Aquatic > Freshwater >...
GTGCGCTTGCACACGCTGGCGTCGGTCATGATGGTTGCTTGCAGGCTTTTGATGGACGCCTCGACCTCGACGAGCGTGTCCTTGATCCAGCGGATCTGGGCCTCGTCGAGGTCCGCGCGCACGCCGCCGATGACGTTCACTGAGACGATGACGCGGTTGCCGGTGGTGGCCTCGTTCACGTCCATGATGCGCTCGCGGATCTTCCAGAGCTGCATGAACAGGGCCTCGAAGCCGAAGCTGTCGGCGAACAGGCCCAGCCACAGGAGGTGGCTGTGCAGGCGGTGCAGCTCGCTCCAGACCACGCGGAGCATGCGGGCGCGGCGGGGGGCCTCAATGCCCAGCATCTCCTCGATGCCCTGGCAGTAGCACATAGAGTGGAGCATGGAGCAGATGCCGCAGACGCGCTCCACGATCTGGATCATCTGGTTGTAGTCGCGCTTGACGGCGAGCATCTCCAGGCCGCGGTGCACGTAGCCGAGGGTAGGCAGGGCCTCCACGACCTTTTCGTCCTCGATCACCAGGGACAGGTGGATGGGCTCGGGCAGCACCGGGTGCTGCGGCCCGAAGGGAATGACGGTGCGGGCCATCTACTTGCCCTCCTGGGTGCCGGGCTGGGAATCGGGCTCGGCCTTGACGTGGTACTTGCAGAAGGGCGAGCTGGCGGCGGTCTGCGCGGTCTCGCTGTAGAGCTTGCCCTGGTAGTCCAGCACCAGGCCGTCGAAGACGATGGCGAACTGGTCGCGGATCTCGTTCTCCACCAGAAAGGCCCCGAAGAGCAGGCCGGAGAGGGAGGGCAGCCTCCCGCCCTTTTCCACCGGCACGCGCAGGTTGGTTAGCGCCAGGTCGCGGTCGAAGTGGTACAGGATCTCCATGTTCGTCTGGTCCAACTCCACGCTGGACATGGTCACGAACCGGAAGCCCTCGCTTTTCAGCCGGGTCGCCTCGGCCAGCAGCTGGGCCGGGGCGATGGTCGTTGCGTTGATGCTCATTTGCTTGCCTCCAGGATTCCCTTGAGCTTGGCCAGGCCTGTGACCACGGCGTCCATGATGGCCTCGGGCTTGGCCGGGCAGCCCGGCACGTACACGTCCACCGGGATGACCTTGTCGATGCCGCCCAGGACGTTCGGGGCCTCGCGGAACACGCCGCCGGAGCACCCGCAGGCGCCCACGGCGATGACCAGCTTGGGCGTGGGCATCTGGTCGTACAGATTTTTCAGGACCACGGCGTTGCGCGGGTTCACCGTGCCGGTGACCACGAGCACGTCGGCGTGGCGCGGGTTGCCCACGTTGATGATGCCGAAGCGCTCCACATCGTACACCGGGGTCAGGCAGGCCAGGGTCTCGATGTCGCAGCCGTTGCACGAGCCGCAGTCGAAGTGCAGGAGCCAGGGGCTCTTGACCTGGGATGTTTTGAGGAAGGATCCGAACATGGGCTTACTCCAGATACAGCCAGACGAGGTTCGCCGTGGCCAGGATCAACGTGAGGGGCGCGACGGTCTTGAGCATGGTGCGCCAGGTCAGCCGCGCGCTGATGTTGTCGATGAGGAGCGCCGCGAACAGGAACGCCAGGCCGGTAATGAGCATCTGCAGCGGGCCGGTGGCCCACAAAAACGAGCAGATCCACAGCACCACGGTGACGTCCGCCCAGTGGGCGACCTCAAGCAGGGCGAAGTCGCGCCCGGCGTAGTCTGTGTACACGCCGCGCACCACCTCCTGGTGCATGTGGTGGCTGGCCGCGATGTCGAACGGGCTCTTGCGCAGCTTCACCAGCACCGCGAACAACAGGCCGGGCACGATGAGCGGCAGCTTGAACAGCAGGGGCTGGCCCTGTGCGGCCATGATGCTGAAGGCGTCGAAGCCGCCCGCAGCCTTGGCCAGGCACAGGATCGCCACCATGAACACGGGCTCGTAGGCCAAGAGCTGGAACAGCTCGCGCTGGGCGCCGAGCTTGCCGTACGGCGAGTTGCCGCAGAACGCGCCGAGCGCCACGAAGCTTGCGCTGGCGGCCTGGACGAAGAAGCACATCAGGATGTCGCCACCGGCGGCCAGGATCACGTCCGAGGCCAGGGACGCCACCAGCGCCCAGCGCACGAACATGCCCTGCCAGTGGCTGGCTGGGGCGATGACCTTGGACCAGAGCTTGCCGACGTCATAGAAGGGCTGGAGCAGCGGCGGCCCCAGGCGCGACTGCAGCCTGGCCGTGACCACGCGGTCCACACCGGCGGCCAGCCCGCCCAGCAGGGGCCCGAGGACGAGTCCGGCCACCGCGAGATACAGCGTATTCAGATTCATAAAAGCGCACCTCCCACCAGGGCGAGCAGCAGGACGCTGGCCAGGACTCCGGCGATTCTGGTCAGTTTGGCTTCGCCGAAGAGCTCCGTGGCGTACTCGTTGCCCTCGGACAGGGTCCAGTTGCGTCCCAGCGCGCCGACGAAGCTGCCCGGAGCGGCCGAAGGCAGTCCGCCGAGGTACGGCGTGGCCAGCTTGGCCGCGCTCTGGCGGCCCAAAACCTTCATGCCCAGGATCCAGGCCAGCATGGCCGTGAGGAACAGCGGCGGCAGAAGCGCCCAGCCGTCGGGCAGCATGAAAGCCTGCCAGGCGGGCAGGAGCATGGCGTTGAGCCAGGGGGCGGCCATGCCCAGGCCCACGGTCCCGGCCAGCAGGGTCAGGATGGGCCCGGTGGACAGGGAGGAGGTGGGCGCCGGGGTCGCGGCCACGGCCACGCCGCTCATGAGGGTGCCTGTGAAGCGCACCCAGCAGACAACGGCCAGCGCGCTGCCCACGGCCATCATGACCATGGACATGGGGCTTGCGTTGGCGGCCTCCAGGGTGGCCCACTTGCCCGCCAGCATGCCCAGCGGCGGCAGGATCATGGCCATGGACCCGGCGGCCGCGGCCAGCGCCGTCACCGGGGTCTTGGCGATCATGCCGCGCAGGTCCTCCAGGTCGCGGCTGCCGATGGCCTGCTCCATGTCGCCCACGCAGAGGAACAGGAGCCCCTTGGTGGCGGCGTGGACGACCATGAGCACCACGCCGGCGGCGATGGCCACGGGCGTGCCGATGCCCGCGCAGGCGATGATCAGGCCCAGGTTGGCAGCGGTGGAGTAGGCCAGGATCTTCTTGGCGTTGCTCTGGCCCAGCGCCAGGGCGCTGGCGCCGAGGAAGGTGAAGGCCCCGGCCAGGGTCAGGAGGCGGCCGGTGGTGGTGCCTTCAAGCACCGGGGCCAGGCGCAGGCACAGGAACACGCCCACCTTGACCATGGTGCTGGAGTGCAGCAGCGCGGACACCGGCGTGGGCGCGACCATGGCCCCGAGCAGCCAGGCCTGGAAGGGCAGCTGGGCGGCCTTGACGCAGGCGGCGAGGCCGAGGAGCGCCAGGGGCAGCAGCGACAGGCCGGCCCACAGGGCCGGGTCCACCAGGGCCTGGATGTCGGCCAGGCCATGCTGCTTCTGGATGAGCAGGATGCCCGCGTGCAGGAACACGCCGCCCATGCTGTTCATCCACAGGGCGCGCAGGCCGCTCTTTTTGGCCTCGTCCGTCCGGTCGTGGCCGATGAGCAGGAAGGAGCAGAGCGTGGTGGCCTCGTAGAAGGCCGAGAAGACGTGCAGGTCGTTGGTCAGGGCCAGGCCGTTCATGAAGCCCAGGAACGCCAGCAGGATCATGAAGAACTGCGGCTGGCGGGAGGTCTTGAAGCCTTGGTGCTCCTCGTGGTGGCGCATGTAGGGCAGGGCGAAGACGCTGATGAGCGTGCCCACCAGGGACACCACCAGCACCAGGGCCAGGGACAGGCCGTCGCAGACCACGGCGGTCTTGACCACGGCCGGGGCGGGCAGGCCGAATTCGCCGAAGGCGGCCAGGCCCAGCTGCAGCAGGGCGAAGCCGATGACCAGCGCGTGTTTCTCCTTCAGGCCCACGAACAGGAAGTAGGCCGGGAAGAGGAAGGACGCCCCCTGGGCCACGTGCAGCGCGGTGGCCGAGGCCAGGAAGGCCGGACTGGCCGTGAACGGCGCCTGGGTGGCGAGCCCCACGGCGGCCGCGGCCAGAACCGCAGCGGTGCCCAGGACCAGCGCGGAGCGCGCGGCCTGGCCGCGAAGGCCCAGGCTGGCGAGTCCGGCGGCCACGGGCCAGAGAACCAGAAGCCCGATGTACGCGTCAATCATCAGATGAATCCCCCATGTGATGAATCCACTAGAAAACTTGATGAACTTGTGAGAACGCAGCCCTTTACCCGAAGTCGTGAGCCAGGGAAAGGGTGGCAGAGGGCGGTCCGGAGGAAATGACGTCGGTATGTGGTTGGGAAATAGCGTGAAAATACGCGCTGGCGCGGAAGCGTCAACGACTCATACAAGAAAACACGGGGAAATGGAAATCAGCGGGCCTGGGGCAGGCGGACCAGCGCTCCGGGGCGCAGCTTCATGCCGTCCATCAGGATGGCCTGGACGTCTTCGCGCAGGATCTCGTGCACTTCGGCCATGCCGATGACCCCCTTGCCGCGCTCGTCCAGCACCTCGACCATGCTGCCCGGCGTCAAGCCGTGGCCCTGGCCGGGGCTGAAGAAGATGCGTTGGCCCTCGGGCGAGTTCATGGAGCGGTAGACCTCGGCCATGTGCGCCGCGTTCAGGGTCTGGGCGATCTTGCGCGAGAGCAGGAAGCTGGCGGCCATGGGCAGCAGGGCCAGGGGCAGCAGGCAGATGGACAGGAGATAGGGCGCAAGGCCCAGCAGGCGGGTGGTCAGCGAGCCTGATGCGTTCAGGATGGCCTGGGCGCTCGGGTGCACCCGCAGGGTGAAGGCCTGAGGCGGTGTTGGGGCGGTGCCGTTGTGGTGGAACACGGCCACGCGGTACTCGCCCACCGGAATGTCCGGGGCCAGTTGGGCCTCGGCGCGCCAGAGGGTGCCGCCCATCCAGAAGCCGGTGAACAGTTCCTCAAAGTGGACGGAAATCTTGGGGTTGGACGCGCGCAGCTCAAGGTCTTCCAGGCGCTCCGCACCAACGGGCATGGGCTTGCTGAGCTTGACGCTCTGGCCTGGGAGCAGATCGTGCAGGAAGGGGTCCTTGAGGCCTCCGGAGATCATGCCGTCCACCAGGGAGGCCAGAACCAGGCAGAAGATGCAGCCGCCGAGCAGACCTGCGAGTCTGCGCCAGGCGGCGAGGGACTGGAAGCTCATGAGTTGGCGCTTTCCGTTCTGTTGCGCAGCCTGCGGTGGCCGATGAACCCGGCCAGCAGCGTTGGCGCGAACATGGCGAAGAAGATCCGCATGAAGGTCGGGGTGAAGGTGTCCATGTTGGCAGTGGCGGCGGACATGGCGATGCACAGCTCGGCAAGGATGGCGAAGTCGATGGCCAGGATGAAGAGTTTCTGGCGGCCGTTCATGCTGATCCGGGGGGCTTCGTTGTCGTCGCGGAAAATGCCCATTGCCTGACTCCTTTCTTTTCTGGTGTGGGGGCGGACCGGGTTGGTGGTCCCCGGTCCGTCCGCCGTTCGCCGTCTACTTCTTGTAGATGTTGGTCTTGCTGATGTTCATGAAGCGCAGGGCCTTGCCCTCTTCCTTGTAGTACACGCGGGCTTCGTCGCCGGAGTCCCAGGTGCTCTCAGGAAGTTCGAAGTACTCCGCCGGCATGGAGATGACGGACAGGGTCTTCTGGCGGCCGGAGTAAATGGTCACGGTCTTCTTGTCCTTGTCCACCACGGGGAATTTCTTCAGCTTCTCCGTTTCCTTGTCGAACACAAGCGGGTGCTTGTTGTCAATGTTCTCCTTGAAATCGATCATGGTGAATTCAATGGTCTTGAAGTTCTGCGTGGCCGGGTCGAAGATGATGATCTGGTTCTTCTTGTTGTCGATCTTCATGCGGCCGCCGGCCTTGGGGTCCGGTCCGTTCTCGTCGGGGTTGGTCGACAAGGTGTAGGTGACGGGCGGCAGGTATGTGTAGTCGGGGTTCTGGGTGTCGTTGGCCTTGTCCCGGATGAAGGTCATGGTCTTGGTCGCGGCGTCAAACTTGATGACACGGCCCTGGTCGACTTTGCCGGGATCGGAGCAGCCCAGGAGCAGCAACATGGGCAGGGCCACGAGCAGAGGGCGCCACATGCTTTTATAGGTCATAGCGAGTCTCCTTTAGTTCTTCTCAATGCGTTGCGTGCTTCAAGCGGGGATGACTCTCCGCTAACCCTTGGCCGCTATCTCAGCCAGTTCCTTCTTGCAGCCCTTGATGAATGCGAGAAGGATGTACAGGGACAGCGCGGAGACAACGCTCAGAACCACGGCGGTGGAGGCGGTGTCCAGGAACGGCAGGTTGTACTGCTTGGCGGCGAGCTTGAGGATGATGGAGGTCATGCAGCCAAGAACGGCGAAGCCGAAGGCGTAACGGATGCCGTAGCCCTGGATGTACTTGGTGGCCACAGCGCCCACCTGGGCGCCCATGGAGGCGCCGACGAGCATGATGACCGCGGCCACGAGCTCGGTGCGGCCCTTGTAGGTGTAAGTGCCGGCGCCGTACACGCCGGAGATGGCGACCTCGAACAGGTCGGTGCCGACGGCCACGTGGGTCGGGCAGCCGACGATGTAGATGAGCGAAGGCATGCGGATGAGACCGCCGCCGATGCCCAGGATGCCGGCCAGCCAGCCGGTGAGGAAGCTCACGAACACGGGCAGCCACATGGAGCAGTAGATGCCGGCCTCGTTGAAGTGCATCATGGGCGGGATCTTGATGGCGTGGAAGGTCTTGTGCCACTCGACGCCCACGGCGTCCAAGGCGTTGCCGCCAGCGGCGACCAACTTGGCTTCCTTCCGCTTCTTCACGTTGATGTCGTGGAAGACCATCCAGGAGATGAGGGCCAGAAGCGCGATGTAACCATAGCGCACGACTTTCTCAACATTGCCTAGTCGTTCCAGCCACATGATCATTTGGGCCCCGATTTCGAACCCCACTACTGTGCCGATGAGCATGATCATGCCCAATTTGTAGTCCACGTTGCCGAACTTGCCGTGGCGCATGGTGGAGATCAGGGACTTGCCCGCCATGTGGGCGATGTCCGTGCCGATGGCGAAGGCCATGGGGAAGCCCAGGATGTTCAGGCCGGGGGTGACCATCCACGCGCCGCCCATGCCGAAGAACCCGCCGATGATGCCGACGCCCACGCCGAGGATGATCAGGCCGGGCCAGAAAATTTTCACGCCCGCGATGGGCATGAGGACGTACAACCATTCCATATCGCACTCTCCTTTTGGTTGGCCCGGGTTAGTGGCCGACGTTGCCGCGGGACTTCAGGTCGATGCCGATGAAGCCCATGAGAAAGTCGGCGAACATGCCGAAGAGCACGCCGATGGTGGGGATCAGCGCCATGGTCAAGAGCGCGAAGTAGAGGTGGCTCTCATTGTACAGGTTGGTCCACCAGGCCTCCCAGCCAGTGAACTTGCGCGTGTCGGCCACGATGACGATGTTCGACACCTTGGCTGCGGCCGCATGAGCGAACTCAGGCAAGGCCAGACACGCGAACAAGCAGCCCGTGAACAGCTTGATGAAGCGAGCTTTCATTTGGTTCCTCCTCTCGAAATTGATAATCAATTGACCCCTGCCACTCTTCCGGCTGCCGTGGTGCGGACGTGAACCCACTTCGCCGGATTGATCCGTCTTTCGTGATTATCCCTTGAGCAAGCGGCGTGCCACGCGAAAAAGGTTGACGAAATCATTGGAGATGCTGTAGTCGTGCAAGCTGTGGCTGCGTGATTTTGCGGATTGCGCAAGGGCTCGGAAAGGGCTGAAAATGCTATCCTTGCGCGAATGAGCGCCTGTCTTGCCGGGAGGGATGTGATGGCCTGGAGTCCGTATCGTGCCAAGGCGGAACATGAATCGAAGCAGTCTTTTTTCGCCACCTGGAGCGTGCAGAAGAAGCTCCTGGCGTCCCTCATCCCGTCCATCGCCCTGATCCTGGCCTTCACCGGATATGTCACCAACTGGTACTCCACAAAGTACCTGAATCAGGCGCTGCAGCGCACGGCGCAGACCCAGGACCTGGCCCAGGTTCGCGACATCGAGGCCCTGCTGGAGTTCTATCGCAAGGGGCTGGTGGTGGTGGCCGAGTCCGGGCAGGTTGGCCGGGAGCCCTTGCTGGCGGCCAAGCGGCAGTGGGACGTGTTCCACGAGGGCGTCGTGTCCGAGCTGGCCTTCGTGGGGCTGAACGAATCGGACACGCTCCTTCTCGTCGCCACGGCCGAGGGCATGTCCGAGATCAGGCGGGACCAGTACCAGTACATCAAGAGCAGCCCCCTCTCGGTGGCCCAGAAGGCCCGGGAGCTGCGCCCGGGCGCGGCGCACCTGACCGGGCTGGTCGAGGTGGCCTATCCGGCCTCGGCCTTCCCGGAAGCCCCGCGCGCCCTCACCCTGGCCGTGTTCCGCATGCTCGTGCCTGTCTACGACGGCGAGTCGCACCTGCGCGGGCACCTTGTCCTGGGCCTCAACGCCCTGTCCTTGCGCAACATCCTGTCCCTGTTCAACTCGCCTAAATCCCCGCTGTATTCGTTTGCGCGAACCAGTGAGAACCGCTTCAGCTTCTTCTTCGACGACCAGGGCTGGATGCTGTTTCAGTCCGAGAATGTCGAAGACCCGGACAAGGAGTTGTCGGTGGAGATCGTTCGGCTGGGCATGACCGGCGATTACGGGATGCCGCAGTATGCCAAGTCTTTCAGGCCTTCAACCAGGCATGAGCCCTTCTGGCGGATGGTCGTGGATATCCAGGCTGGGCAGCAGGGGGTCATGGCGGCCGAGGCCCTGTCCACAGACTCGGACCTTCTGAGTGATCAGCATTTCATCGTCTACACCCCGGTCCACTTCCGCACCCAGCCGGACAAGGAGCCCGAGATCATCGGCGGCGTGGCCTACGTGGACCGCAGCCGCCTGGCCGATGCGGCCGAGTTTCGGCACATGGACGTCATGGTCGTCATCACGCTTGTGGTCGTTGGGCTCATCGTGGTTCTGGTGGTCTTCATCAGCCGGGTCATAACGCGGCCAGTGCTGAGCCTGGCGGCAGAGATCAGCGCCATCTTCGAGGAGAATGCGCTGCGGCCGGTGCGCCTGGAGAGCTTTGACCGCGAGTCCGTCGTCTTGAAGGACGCGCTCAACAAGATGATCTCGGCCATCCAGGAGAAGCAGGAACAGATACGGCAGCGCGATGAGCACATCCAGATGGTCTCCAGACGTGAGAAAGTGTCTTTTGACCAGGAGCTTCCGGCCACGGTCGGCTGGCGGCTGGTGGGCGAGATCCCGGACCTCATCGGCGCAAGCCCCCTCATGGCCTCCCTGCAGAGCATGATCCGCAAGGCCGCCGGGTCCGAGGCCGACGTCCTGGTGGTGGGCGAGACCGGCACCGGCAAGGAGCTCACGGCCGAGGGCGTGCACAAGTTCAGCTCCCGTTCGTCAAAGCCGTTCATTTCCATCAATTGCGGCGGGCTGGACGAGAACCTGCTCCTCGACACTCTGTTCGGTCACGTCAAGGGCGCCTTCACCGAGGCCAACAGCGACCGCAAGGGCGCATTTTTGGCCGCCAACGCGGGCACCCTGCTCCTGGACGAGATCGGCACGGCCTCGCCCAAGGTCCAGAAGGCGCTGTTGCGGGCCTTGTCCGTTCGCCGCATCCGGCCGCTCGGCAGCGACATGGAGATCGACTTCGACGTGCGCGTCATCGCGGCCACCAATGTCGACCTGATGGAGCTGGTGCAGCGCGGCGAGTTCCGTGAGGACCTCTACTACCGCCTCAAGGTCATCACCATCCAGACCCCGTCCCTGCGCCAGCGCAAGGAGGACATCCCCCTGCTGGCGAGCCATTTCCTCACGGAGTCCGGGCTGAAGTCCGGACGGTCGACGGTCGGCCTGTCGCGCGGGGCGCTGGAAAAGCTCATGGGCCACAACTGGCCCGGCAACGTGCGCGAACTCAAGAACTGCATCACCCGGGCCATGGCCTTTGCCGAGGGCGAGGTGATCTACGCCGAGGACCTGCTCTTCGACGACGCCATGCTCTCGTCCCAGGCGCCCCGCGACGCGGGCGAGGTCCAGGCCTACGCGCCCCGGCATCCGGAGGTCGCGCCGACCAAGGACATCGCGCAAGAACGCCCGCAAGCCCCCCTGAGCGAGCCCAAGCCGAGCCCCGCGCCGCCGCCGAAGAGCGGCAACCCGCGCCACGACATCGCCCTTGGCTTGGCCAGGGCGGGTGGCAGCTTCACCCGCCTGGACTACCAGAACGCCCTGGGCGCGGAGGTCTCGCAACGCACGGCGCAGTATGATCTCCAGGCCATGGTCAAGGCCGGGCTGCTGCGCAAGACGGGCAAGGGCCCGGCCACGCAGTATTCCCTGGCCGGGGCGACAAGTGCGCGCGCCTAGATTTGCGCGAATTCGTCGCGCAGCGGTTGCGCGATTGCGTGTTGCACGAATGGGCTATGGATGCCTGCACGATATTTGTACGGAGTGTGCGCCATGAAGAGTGAGATCTTGGAGAGCCTGTGCAAGCTGTTCCGGTTTCTGTCCGGCAAGGCTCCGGCCAGTGCGGACGGCCTCGCCATGCAGGAGGTGTTCCGGAAAAAGTACAAGCACTTCCAGGAGCTTCTGGAGTCCAACGCCGAGCTCTTGAAGATCGTCTCGGACATGGAAAGCAAGCTCCAGGGCGGGCAGCTCTTCGGCATGACCTACGTGCGCTCCCAGGCCACCCGCGCCGTGTTCCACGCCCTGCGCCTGGCCGGAAGCTTCGAGAGCCTTTCGGGCAAGCCCAACCCGAACCTGCGCGCCAAGGTGGAGGAGATCCAGGAGCGCATCAAGGCCGAGCTGGAGTCGCGCCTGGACACCCTGTCCCAGGAGCGCATCCTTGAATACGGCAAGGTCACGCGGGAGATGGTGGACGCCGTGGGCGGCAAGAGCGCCAACCTGGGCGAGGTGCGAAACCGCGTGGGCCTGCCCGTGCCGCGCGGGTTCGCCATAACCACCAGCGCCTTCCGGCACTATTTCGAGCAGGCCGGGCTCTGGGACGAGATCAAGCGCATCAAGCGCAACATCCTTCCCGAAGCTCCAGGATCCCTGGAGGAGGCCAGCGAGGACATCCAGCGGGCCATTTTGAGCGCGGCCATGCCCGCCGACCTGGAGCAGGAGATCCTGACGGCCCAGGCCCGGCTGGCCGGGGAGTGCGGGCTTGAGCCGGAGTCCCTGCGCGTGGCCCTGCGCTCAAGCGCGCTTGGGGAAGACAGCGAGCTCTCCTTTGCCGGGCAGTACCTTTCAGTGCTCAACGTGCAGCGGCCCCGGCTTTTGACCACCTACCGCTACGTGCTGGCCAGCCTGTACACCTCGCGCGCCATCTCCTACCGCCTGCTCAAGGGCATCGTGGACGAGGACATGGCCATGAGCGTGGCCTGCCTGGAGATGATCGACTCCGTGGCCAGCGGCGTCATGTATACGCGCCATCCCTTCATTGCCTCGGACGACCGCATCCTCATCAACGCGGTCTGGGGCCTCGGCCCCTATGCCGTGGACGGGGTGGTGACCCCGGACAGCCTGTCCGTGGAGCGCGAGGGCCTGGCCGTGAAGGACTGGCGCGTGGCGGAGAAGCCGGTGCGCCTGGTCTGCGCCCCCGGCGGCACGCTGGTGGAGGAGAAGGTCCCCCAGGACCAGCAGGGGCAGCCCTGCCTGACCGCCGAGCAGGTGGGCATCCTGGCCGGGTACGCCCTGCGCCTGGAGAAGCACTACGGCGTGGCCCAGGACATCGAGTGGGCGCTGACTCCGGGCGGTGAGCTTTTGGTGCTCCAGTCCCGCCCGCTGGGGGTGGTGCCCGGCTCCCAGGGCGTCCCGGCGGGCATGCCGGCCGTGGAGGGCCACAAGATCCTGGCCCAGGGCGGAGAGGTGGCCCAGCCCGGCGTGGGCTCCGGCCCGGCCTTCCTGGTCACCAGCGAAGACGACCTGAGCGGCTTTCCCGAGGGCGGCGTGCTGGTGGCGGCGCACTCCTCGCCAAAGTTCATGGTGGTCATGCAGAAGGCCCAGGCCATCCTCACGGACCTGGGCAGCATCACCGGGCACATGGCCTCGCTGACGCGCGAGTTCGGGGTGCCCACCATTCTGGGGCTGGGCAGCGTCACCCGCGACATCCAAAGCGGGGCCATGGTCACGGTCGACGCCTACTCCGGCAAGGTCTATGCCGGGATTGTGGAGGAGCTGCTGGCCTTCAAGGCCGAAAAGGTCACCCTCATGGCCGGAACGCCCGTGCACGAGGTGCTCTCCCGCGTGGCCCGGCACATCGTGCCCCTGCGCCTCACCGACCCCAAGTCGCCGGACTTCCGGGTGCGCGGCTGCGCCACCCTGCACGACGTCATGCGCCTGCTGCACGAGCACTCCTACACCGAGATGTTCACCTTGAGCGACATGGCCTCGGGCGAGCCCGGGCTGGCCATGCGCCTGCGCGCCCAGACCGGGCTCGACCTGTACGTCATCGACCTGGGCGGCGGGGTGGAGCCGGAGGCCCTCAAGGGCAACGTCCTGCGGCCCGAAAACGTGATCTCCAAGCCCTTTGCCGCGCTGCTCGGCGGGCTGGTGCTGGACCAGGCCCAGCTGACCACGCCGAGGCCCGTGCAGGTGCGGGGCCTGCTCTCGGTCATGGGGCAGCAGATGGTCAGCAACCCCAGCTCCGACGGCCAGCGCTTCGGCGACCGCAGCTACGCCATCATCTCCGACAAGTACCTGAACTTCAGCTCACGCGTGGGCTACCACTACGGCGTGCTGGACTGCTACTGCGGCCGCACCGAGAGCAAGAACTACATCACCTTCTCCTTCAAGGGCGGCGCGGCCAGCGACGTGAAGCGCGAGCGCCGGGCGCGGGCCATCGGGCTCATCCTGGAGGGGCTCGGTTTTTTTGTGGAGGTGACCGGCGACCGCGTGGTGGGGCGCCTGCACAAGCGCGACACTAAGGAGACCCTGGAGAAGCTCTGGCTCATGGGCAAGCTCTTGCAGTTCACCCGCCAGACGGACATGCTCATGGTGGACGAGAAGAGCGTGCGCGCCATGGCCGACTGCTTCCTGTCCGGACGCTACGTGCTGGACGGCTCCTGCCCGCTGGACGAACAGGCGGCCGGGGGCAAGGCCGCAACGGACAAGGCTGCCGGATAGTCTGCCACGGCCTGTGCCGTTTTGCCTCGGGATTCAAACAATTGCACAGGATTGCTGCGGAGCGCTCCCGGCCGGTTCAACCAGGCGGGCGCGCAATGGCGGCGCCGGGATAAGGGCGGCGGCCCGGAGGCTGCGGGCGGAGGCTGCGGGCGGAGGCTACGGGGCGGCGGAAGCGGCCCCGGCGGCGCGCTCCAGGGTCTGGAAGAGCCTGGCCGCCACCTCGTCGGGCTCGATGGACGTGAGGCACTCGCGGCCGCGGCTGCAGGTGGTGCTGCCGTGCAGCGAGCACGGGCGGCAGGTCAGGTTTTGTTCGAGCACGGTGTCGAACCGCCCGCTGGGATAGAAGCCCCAGACCTTTGATGTGGGCCCGAAGAGCGCCACCACGGGCGTGGACACGGCCGTGGCCAAATGCATGGGGCCGGAGTCCGCCGTGACCAGGGCCTGGGCCTGGGCCAGAAGCGCGCAGGTCTCGCGCAGGGCCGTGCGGCCGGTCAGGTTGCGCGGGTCGTCCAGGGCGTCCAGGTGGTCCGGGTTCTTGCCCACGATGATCCAGTCCAGCCCCTGTCTTTCGATCAGCGGAATGAGGGAGAGCCAGTAGCCCATGGGCCAGGCCTTGTCCGGGTGCGTGGCAAAGGGGTGCAGGGCCACGAAGGGCCGGGTGAGCCCGATGTGGGACAGATGCGCCCGCGCGCCCAGCATCTCCGCCTCGGACAGGTGGATGACCGGCCGCACCTCCTCCACTGGGGGCGGGGCGGAGTCCAGGGCCAGGGCATAGCGCTGGGGCACGTTGAGCGCGCTTAAGCGGCGCTCCAGAAAGGGCAGGGGAAAGCGGCGGTACAGGCGTCGGGTCAGGCCGAACTTGGGGTAGTCCCTGGTCTGGCCTTCCCATTGCAGATTGAGCGCCATGGAGCGCAGGGAGCGGTGCAGGTCGATGTAGCCCATGCCCGAGCAGGCTGCGGCGATGCTGCGGGCCTTGCGCCACCAGTCGTGCCCGTCGATCTCGTCCAGGGCCACGGGGATGACCTCGTCCACGGCGGGGTGCCCGGCCAAAAGCGGGGCCAGGGCGCTTCTGGTGATGAAGGTGAAGCGCAGGCCCTGGGTGCGATGCCACCAGTCCAGCACGCCTGTGGTCAGGGTGACGTCGCCAAGGGCGCTGGCGCGGAACACCGCCCATCTGTCCGGAAAATCCCTGCCCATTCGCGAAAACTCCAGTCAAGACCGAGGATGGGCCAAAGCGCCCTAATTGAAAATCATGGCCGCGAACGCACGTCAAGTCAAGAGGTATGGCGGTTGCGCTGATGTGGGGAAGCTGGTAGGAAATGTTCAGGCGGCCAGGGGCGCATCTGCCCGGAGCGGTCACAAAAACTATGTTCGAACTCATTCTCGCGATTGTGCTGGCCACGGCAGTGTCCTTTCTCTGTTCCATCACCGAGGCCGCCTTCTATTCCATCCCGTTGAGCCGCATCGAACGCATGCGCAAAGAGGGCAGGAAGGCAGGCGAGATTCTTTACGCCCTGCGCATGGACGTGGAGAAGCCCATCACGGCCATCCTGACGCTGAACACGGCGGCCAACACGGCGGGCGCGGCCATAGCGGGCGCGGCGGCTGTGCACGTCTTCGGCGACCAGTACCTGGCCCTGTTCACGGCGGGCTTCACCCTGCTGCTGCTGCTGCTTGGCGAGATCGTGCCCAAGACCACGGGCGTGGCCTACGCCCGTCAGCTGGCCCCGGCCCTGGCCAAGCCCCTGCTCGTCATGGTCTGGCTGTGCATGCCGGTGATCTGGCTCTTCGGTCGGCTCATCCGGCTCATCGGCAAGGGCAAGAAAGGTCATGAGACCGACGAGGACGACATCCGCGCCGTGGTCAGCCTGACCCGCCAGGCCGGGGTCATCAAGCCTTACGAGGAATCTGCCATCCGCAACATCCTGGCGCTGGACGACAAGCGCGTGGAAGAGATCATGACCCCGCGCACCGTGGTCTTCTCGCTGCCCTCGGACATGACCGTGGGCGCGGCCATGGAGGCCACCAGGACCTGGCCGCACACGCGCATCCCGGTCTTCGAGGGCGAGGACGCCGAGGAGATCGTGGGCGTGGTCTACCGCAGGCAGGTCTTCGAGGCTGCGGCCAACGACCACCTGGAGCTGCGCCTGTCCGACCTCATGCGGCCGGTGCGCTTCGTCCTGGAGAACCTGACGCTGGACCGCCTGCTGCGCAAGTTTTTGGAGAGCCGCATGCACCTCTTCGTTGTGCTCGACGAATACGGCGGCATGGCCGGGGTGGTGAGCCTGGAGGACGTGCTTGAGGAGATGCTCGGCAGCGAGATCGTGGACGAGACCGACCAGGTGGTGGACATGCGCGAGCTGGCCCGGATGCGCCGCAGCGAGCTGGTGCCCGGCGCGCGGCCCAGTCCCGCCGCCAGCCCCGCCGGGAGCCCTGCAAGCGGTTCCGGTGGACAATCCGGGCGTTAACACGTAAGGGTCTCTGGCCGTTGTCCGGAAGTGAAGAGCCAACAACGCAAGCGAAACGGGAAGAATATGGCCACCAAAGGTGGAAAAGGCATCTACATCGCAGCCCTTGTGCTGTTCCTGGCCGGGGTGGGCTACCTCGTGGCCTCCGGCGTGACCAAGGACAGCGTCTATTTCCTCAATGTGGGCGAGGCCCTGGCCACCGACGCCAGCCAGCTCAAGCAGGCCCGCCTGTTCGGAAACGTCGCCGCCGAGGACATCGAGTTCGTGAAGCCCGGCCCCGGCGTGAGCTTCGTGCTCCTGGACAAGGAGACCCCCGGCAAGACCCTGCGCGTGCGCTATCGCGGCGCGGTGCCCGACACCTTCAAGGCCGGGTCCGAAGTCATTGTCGAGGGTGGGATGGACGCGGCCAGCGGAGTGTTCCAGGCCAGCACGCTCATCACCAAGTGCCCTTCCAAGTACCAGAAGCAGAACAGGGGCTAGGCTGACGGGCAGGGGGACAGCTCCCGACCCGCCGCCGCACGCCGCCTTTACCGGAGTATCGCGCCATGCACATGACCGCCTACATCACTATGCTTTTCGCCCTCATCGGCACCCTGTTTCTGGGGGGCTGGACGGCCGCAGCGCTGCTCACCGGCCGCCGGGAGCGCCTCGTGTTCTCCGAACGCGGCCAGTGGGCCGTCACCGCGCTTCTGCTCGTCGCCTGCGGCATCCTGCTGCGGGCGCTCGTCCTGCGCGACTACAGCTTCTACTACGTCATGAGCCACGTGGACAGCACCCTGGAGTTCGCCTACGTGCTCACGGCCTTCTGGGCCGGCAGCGAGGGCTCGCTGCTGTTCTGGGAGGCGGTCATGGCGCTCTCGGCGGTCATCTTCACATTCACGCCGGGCTACAGGTCTTTGTCCGAGCGCACCCGGACCTGGTTCTGGGTCGTGTTCTTCGTCATCCAGGCCTTCTTCCTGCTCATGCTCACCTGCTGGGTGAACCCCTTTGTGCAGGCCATCCCCGCGCCTCTGGACGGCAAGGGCATGAACCCGCTGCTGCGCAACCCGGGCATGATCTTCCACCCGCCGCTTTTGCTGCTGGGCTACGCCGTGTACGTCATCCCGGCCTGCGCGGCCCTGGGCGCGGCGCTCTCGGGCGAGACCCCGGACTGGATAAAGGCGACGCGCAACTGGAGCATCCTGGCCTGGGTCTTTTTGACCTCGGGCATCATCCTGGGCGGCTGGTGGTCCTACATGGAGCTCGGCTGGGGCGGCTACTGGGCCTGGGACCCGGTTGAGAACGCCTCGCTCATCCCCTGGTGCACGGGCACGGCCTTCGTGCACACGGCCATCGTGGGCGCGCGCAGAAACGCCCTGGCCAAGAGCAACATCCTGATCATGGCCATCACCTTCGTGCTCTGCGTGTTCGGCACCTACCTGGTGCGCAGCGGCGTGGTGGAATCCCTGCACGCCTTTGGCGAGGGCGGGGTGGCCGGGCCGCTTTTGTCCTTCATTCTGTTCCTCACGGCCGTGTCCGTGGCCGCCGCATATCTCGCCAACACCCGCGAACAGCGCAGCCTGGGCGGGCTGGCCAGCCGCGAGGGCCTGCTGGTCGTGGCCGCCTGGACGCTTCTGGCGCTGGGCTTCGTGGTCGGCCTGGGCACCATGTGGCCGGTCATAAGCAAGCTGTGGAGCGTCAAGTCCGTGGGCCTGGACGCGAACTTCTACAACCGCGTGTGCCTGCCGCTCTTCGTGCTCTTGGCGCTTCTGTTCTCGGCCTGCCCCTGGCTCGGCTGGAAAGAGGGCGTGCGCGACAAGCGCGGCCTGGCTGCGGCCCTGGCGGCCTTCGTGCTCTCGGCGGCGGCCTTCGCGGCCCTGGGCTACCGGTTGCCCCTGGCGCTCATCGGCGCGGCGGGCGCGGTGTCCTGCATGACCACGGCGCTTCTGGCCATCGGGCTTCTGCCCGAGCTGCGCACGCGCCAGTCCCTCGGCGCCTCGGCCATCCACCTGGGCCTGGGCCTCATGGTCCTGGGCGTGGCCTTTTCCGGCCCCTACCAGGTGGGCGTGGAGCGCGACGTGGCCGTGGGCCAGTCCTTCGAGGTCGGCGGCTACACCCTGACCCTGAAGGACGTGCACGAAAAAAGCTCGAAGAACATGGCCCAGCTCATCGCCGAGCTGGAGGTCAAGAAGGGCGGCAAGGTCCTGGGCGCCGTGGTCCCGGAACGGCGTCTGTATCGCGGCTACGACCAGCCCTTTGCCGAGGTGGCGGTGCTGCCCGGCCTGGGCGACGAGATCTTCACCGTGCTTCTGGGCATGAACGGCGACGGCGGCGTCTCGCTCAAGGTCAACGTCAACCCGCTGGTGAACTGGATCTGGATCGGCGGCATCGTCATCAGCCTCGCGCCCCTGTTCATCCTGCGCAGGCGCAAGGTCCGGGACAAGGAGTAGGCTTGGTGAGCGCCAGCGCCAGCAACGTCGTCAGCAGCATCGCCAGCGACATCCCCGGCGGCGGGGAGGCTCCCCGGCAGGCCGGATTGCGGGCGGACATCCGCCACGTGGGCAAGTTCTTCGGCTCCAGGCTGGTGCTGCGCGACGTCTCGGCCCAGGTCCGGGCGGGCGAGGCCCTGCTCGTGGTGGGCGGCAACGGCGCGGGCAAGACCACCCTGCTCAAGATCATGGCCGGCCTGTGCCTGCCCACGGCGGGCGAGGTCGACCTGCGCGTGGCCCCCGAGGCCTGCGCCTACCTGGGGCACGCCACCTTCCTCTATCCTCGCCTGAGCGCCTGCGCCAACCTGACCTTCTGGGGCCGCATGTACGGGCAGGCGCCCACGCGCGAACAGGTGGAGGCGGTGCTCGCCCGCGTGGGGCTCTCCCGCGTCATCGACGAGCCCGCCGGGACCTTCTCGCGCGGCATGGCCCAGCGCCTGAACCTGGCCCGGGTGTTCCTCATCAACCCCAAGCTGGTGTTCCTGGACGAGCCGGGCACGGGCCTGGACCCTGCGTCGCAGGAGCTTCTGCGCCGCGAAATCGAAGCCCTGAAAGGGGCTGGCGCGGGCGTGGTCTGGGTCAGCCACCACCTGAGCGCGGACCTGCCCTTTGCCGAGAGCGTGCTCTTTTTGAAGGACGCGGGCGCGGCCTATTTCGGCCCGGCCAGCGGGTTTGACCCCGCCTCCAACGGGGGGCTGGCATGCTGAGGCGCGCCGGGCACATCGCGGCCAAGGACCTGCGCCTGTCCGTGGGCGGCGGCCAGGGCCTGGTGCAGGCCATGCTGCTCGGCCTGCTGCTGATTTTCCTGTTCTCGCTTTCGCGGCCCACGGGCGAGTTGGTCTCGGGCCAGGCCGCCGGGGCCATCTTCTGGCTGGCCTCGGCCTTCGGGCTGGTGCTGGTGTTCAACGACCTGTTCAGCCTGGAGGAGCACCAGGGCTGCCGCCTGGGGCTCTTGTCCTCGCCCGTGCCGGAGCACTCCGTGTGGCTGGGCAAGGGCCTGGCCGGGTTCGCGCTGCTGCTCTTGTCCCAGGCCGTATTCCTGCCCGCCGCCGCCGTGTTCCTGGGGCAGGACATAAAAGGCTCCTGGGGCGTGCTCGCGCTGGCGCTCATCGGCGTGGACTGGGGCCTGGCGGCCCTGGGCGCGCTGCTCGGCGCGCTGGCCCAGGGGCAGGGCGCGCGGGAGTCGCTGTTCTCGGTGATCCTGTTCCCGCTGCTTCTGCCGGTGCTGCTTGGCGGCATCCGCATCTTCGCCGGGGTCTTTTCCGGCGACGCGGCCCAGGACCAGAACCTGTGGGCGGGCATCATCGTGGCGTTTGACGCCGTGTTCACCGCCGCGGGTGCGTTTCTCTTTCCTTTCCTGTACACGGGCGAAGAGTAGCGGCTGCTGCGGCCGCGCGGAGAGTGAGCATGCTGAGCAACCGGAATCTGTCGATCCTGGCCCTGGCCGCCCTGGCCGCCCTGA
>Ga0209800_10001944_pt1 | contig 19449 bp, 10 predicted proteins | sample Higcelweek8metaG_FD_187174 | JGI IMG/M metagenome (GOLD analysis project Ga0209800, IMG submission 187174) | Freshwater pond sediment microbial communities from the University of Edinburgh, under environmental carbon perturbations - High... | ecosystem: Environmental > Aquatic > Freshwater >...
TTCCTGTAAGGAACGCGCCGTAGAAAAATCACCATGTTAATACATGGTGATTTTTCGGAGAGGGATAAGCGAGTAAATTTTTATACAACTACCCCTTCTAGATATCGAGATTTGCCATTTTGGCGTTTGAAGTAATGAAGGTTTTGCGAGGTGGAACTTCACTTCCCATCAACATATCAAATACTTTATTGGCAATTTCTGCATCATGGATTGCAACTTGTTTTAGAATTCTGTGAGCTGGGTCCATCGTCGTCTCCCAAAGTTCTTCAGCATTCATTTCTCCGAGACCCTTGTATCTTTGAACATGAACTTTAGTAGATGCTTTCTTGGCTTTTGCTTCTTCCTCTTCTTCTGTTCCCTCTTCAACAATTCCTTCTTCTTCATTTGCTGATTGAGCAAGAAGCTCAGCTAGTGCAGATGCGTCTTTCCCAAGTATTTTATCTCTCTCTTCATCGGAATATGCATATGATATTTCTTTACCACGCTTTATTTTAAATAGTGGTGGTTGAGCAATGTAGACATATCCAGCATCAAGCACTGGTCTGAAATATCTATACATGAGGGTAAGAATTAAAGTTCGGATGTGCGCTCCGTCTACGTCGGCATCTGTCGCAATGATTATTTTGTGATAACGCATTTTATCAAGATCAAAGGTATCTCCAATGGAAGTTCCCATCGCAATCACCAAATTTTTAATTTGTTCCGAACCAAGCATTCGATCAAGACGTGCACGTTCAACATTCAAAATTTTTCCGCGAAGTGGAAGTATAGCTTGAGTTTTCCTATCACGTCCCATCTTGGCTGTACCTCCTGCGGAATCTCCCTCCACGATAAATAGTTCGGCCGATGCTGCATCACGAACCTGACAGTCAGCAAGTTTACCAGGTAAAGTCATTCCCTCAAGTGCACCCTTACGCAAGACTGAATCCTTCGCAGCTTTAGCGGCTTTACGAGCCCGAAGAGCCAAAATAGATTTACTTATAATTGCTTTTGCTTCATCTGGATTCTCTTCCAAAAAGGCGGAAAATGCATCTCCGAAGACAGTAGCAACAGCTCCTTGAGCCTCTGTTGAGCCCAATTTGCCCTTTGTTTGCCCCTCAAACTGTATTTCGCGTAGTTTGACCGATATTACTGCAGTTAGCCCTTCAAGTACGTCATCCCCAGTAAGACCGCCATCAGCTTCTTTTATTAAATTATTCTTCTTTCCGTAAGTATTCAGAATACGAGTGAGAGCAGTTTTAAATCCAGTGACATGTGTTCCTCCTTCACCGTTATAAATATTGTTAGCAAAAGGGACAATATCAAAATTAATATCATCAACATATTGCAAAGCAACTTCTACCCCGACATTATCAATTTCTTTCTCAACATAAAATACACTGGAATGAATTGGTTTCTCTCCTTTGTTATAAAACTTCACAAGAGAAACTAGACCTCCTTCAAAGTAGAATGTTGTTGATGGAATTTCAAGTTCAAGCTCACGGAACCAAAAGACATCGTTAAAATCCTTTTTACCTTTTCCCCCTGTAAGTGGATCCCATTCTCGTGCATCCAAAATATCAATACGCAAACCTTTTACCAGATATGCTTGTTGACGTAGATGGTTAACAACTGTTTCTAAATCAAATTTGACTTGCTTGAAAATTTCTTCATCAGGCTTAAATGAAATAATTGTTCCGTGAAGTTTTGAAGATCCAATTTTCTTGACAGCTGCCTTACGTTTTCCTTGTGAGTACTCTTGGACATGCCTTCCACCTTCAGTATGAACTTCTGCTTTAGTATATATTGAGAGCGCATTCACAACAGAAGCACCAACTCCATGTAAGCCCCCTGAGACTTTATAGCCACTATCTTCTCCTCCAAATTTTCCTCCAGCGTGAAGGGTTGTCATAACTGTTTCAAGGGCTGATACTTTTGTTTTTGGATGAATACCAACTGGAATTCCACGTCCGTTATCTACAATTCGCACAGAATTATCTGAAAGTAAAACAACCTCAATATGATCACAGAATCCTCCCATCGCTTCATCTCGAGAGTTATCAAAAATTTCCCAAATCAAATGGTGAAGTCCATCAACTCCAGTAGACCCGATATACATTCCAGGACGACGACGAACTGGCTCCAGTCCCTCTAGAACTGAGATTTGTTCTGCTCCATATTTACCAGTTGGTTTAACTTTTTTTTCTTCTTTTGCCATTCTTTTGAAAAATTAAATAATAATAGTACAAATTGCCTCTTTAAAGAGGACAATTGCTCATCATATTATAGCAAAAATCTACCAAATTTCCTAATATTTTTGGTAGATTTTAGCTTTATAAATTAAGGCTTTTTACGATAATTAACTATTTTTTTCAATATCCTTTATATCTTCTAAAATTACTTCCTCGGTATTCTCTATATCTTTCCTGAAGTTTACCAAAGAAGCCATTTCATCGTCAGTTAACTTTTCATTTTCTTTCATTTTTCGTGATATTATTATCTCTTTATCTAAGTCTTTTTCTAGTACTTTGAAATCTTTTGAAACTTCATCTTCCGTCGCAATTAATTTCCTTCTGATATATTTTTTTATTTTTGTAATATAGAATATTCCGTACATTACGATCAAGATTAAGACTAATATAATTATTAGCGACAACAGTATTACTAATGAGTAGTCTGGTAAATTACTTGTCTCCTCTACTTTTCTTACTTCGACAAAAGCTTCTTTTGTAGTATCAATAATATTTTCGACAACGGATGGTTTTTCAACGGGTTTTTCTTCAATAACATCTGCCTTCACTATTGTAATCGCAGAAGCATAACTGCCTGAATATAATTCACTCCCTTTCCCATCATTGGCGAGTATTGATACACCTGAGAATTTTAATTCGGCTCGTCCTTCACTTTTTGCTTTAAATGACATCGTTACGACATTACCAGAATTACCCTTGAAACCTTCAAGTATTACGCCTTCAAAAGTGGCGAGCCCTGACTCATTTGAATATGATGGATCCTTAACCCATAAGTTAACAATAGAAAAACTTTTTGAAATAGAAGTTAAAGACAGAATATTTGTAGGGAATGATACTTTAGCAGATACTGCATTGACAGGTACATCACTTCCAATGACTGCTCTAATTTTTATCGTATCTCCCACTTTATATTTAGCTGTACCTGGAACTAAACTTATGGTGGCAGCTAAGACCGCATGAGCACTTGATAATAAACCAAAGCAAATAATCGCAACTACAATAATATATTGAAAAAAGTTTTTATTTTTTATTTCCATGTATTTTTCTAAAAATTAACACAAACAAAGTCGCTATTACTAATATCAGAGCTATCATTATACCAGTGGCTCCCAGTGTATAAGGAGATCCGTCGATATTCAAAGATATACTTTTGCCAGAATAATTTGTCGCTATTAATGTAATTTTACTATGTCGAGATTGGTCTTTCAATAGATAGGGACTCGTTATCTCTTTCCAAGACATTCTTCCCTCTTTTATCATAACATTTTTTATACCAGCTCCTTGATCTCTTGCATTATAAATGAGAACATATTTATTTTTATAAATATTAGGATCACGAGTCACGTAAGCATCTAATTCCGGAATTGTATTATCATCCCCTTTATATTCAAACTTATTTATAAAATCTCCAACTTCAATAACCTTACTTATTGATGGTGACTCGATACTTGTCCCCACCCCATCATTAAGATTTAAATAAAATATCTTCGAAACAAGATTGGCTGTACCCGTATTTTTTGCCTCAAAAATCAAACGAACTATTAGTCCCTTTTTCCTATTAGACGAATTGAACGGATCAATTATTCCGCTAAATCCATTTGTAATAACTCCCTCAAAATTAATTACATTGCCAACCTGTTTTGGCTTTTCAATCCATAAATTAACAATGGACTTACCCTCTTCAGCTCTCACAAAAGATACCAACTCACTGGGGAACATAATATCGCCTTTTATAGTATTCACTGATTGACCATTTGTATCAAGCATCAAATCTACATAAAATTGTTCTTCTTTCCCGTATGTTTTGGATTCTGAATCAAATACTAAGGTTGCAGCAAAAATTTTATTTGTAATAAACAAATTTATTACAAGAATAAATATCATTAGTACTATTTTTTCTAAATTTATTTTTTTCATATTATCTCTATATTTTAACCTTAAATCAATTTAATTGATCGGGCAACTATTTTTATAGTTTAGCCAGTCCAATTAAATGCCATTATACTGAAATCTATTAAAGAAATTTTGCCATCATTGTTCAAATCAACTCCAAGTGGAAATTCCGCCTTTTTATACCAATATGCCATAATTGAAAAGTCTGTGAGATTAACTCGCCCATCGCAATTGAGATCCCCAATTAGTTTTCCACATTTTGCGTTATCTATAGGTTTTGATATTGTACCAACAGTAAAAGGTAATTCCGCACTTATTGCGCTCACTTCTTCCTCAACAATTGTTTTTGACTTGACCTTATGACCCCCATATTCGAGCGGTGATGTATCCATTACATATTTATAAAGACCTGTGAAATCTGTTTTTATTTTTTTGATAATTTCTTGATCAGAATTGAAAACAATATTTACATCAACGTTTGGAGCGGTCTGTCCATATACAGTCAAAGGATCTCCTTTTTTAACTTCTGTTTTATCAATGCTGATAGTTGGAGAAAGGAAGATACCACTTATATTGATAGTAGTTCCTTCTGTAACATATATTGGGAAAGAAAAAGTTAAAGATTTTACCTTATCAATGTCTTCTCCAAAAACAGAGAAATTATATGTCCCGGCTGATAAATTATTTATCGCAACAGAAAAACGTGCAGCTGGATCTGCTGTAGTTATAGCAGCAATATTCCCGTTATTTAAAATTGTCACTTTAGAATTTGGGTATGCCATTCCAGAAAAATTAACAGTTGTCGGTAAATTTATTCCGCTTCCTCCACCACTACCTCCACCAGTATTTGTACCCGTTGAGACAGTAGCAGTGATAACAATAGGAGAACTAACATTTACTGTAATTGCGTTTGAGATATTTGGAACAATAGAAAAATAAAATAAATAAAATACCACAAAGAACATTTTCGGTATTTTATTTGCAGAATTCTTAAATTTTAGTTTTTTTATCGATATTATCTTCATGGGTTTCATTTTCTCTCTCCAGTTTAAGTGCCTCTTTTGCTTTCTGGATAACCCATTTGTTATATTTTATCAATAGTTTTTTCACAATGAAGTAAACAATAAAAATGAAAACAATGATGACTATCAATAGGTGCCATGGGAAAACCCAAAAAGAGAAATGGCTTGAAGTTGTTTCGCCCTTTGTCCCATATGAAAGTGTTATCTTAGCGTTGTAATGTCCAAAAGCAAAATTTCTCCATTCATAATTAACTTTGTTAAAAAAGTTCCCTTTATCTTTTTCATTTAATACATTTGGGCCATCTTTACCTTCCCACACTGATTCAAATTTACGTATACTATTCGGCAAAATATTACCATCGACAGGATTACCAGAAATTTTCTTCTCAGTAATACCGACGATATCTTTCATTTTTATATCACCCAATGGTTTAATACGATCTGACCCTTTATTTTGGAAACGATAATAAAAGGCAACAGGAAGAGACGTGAAAAACTTCTGCTTATTTTTTGTTCCAAATTCTATGAGCCCTGCATTTTCATTTACATCACCATTTACACGAAGCAGAACCAACAACCCCGTTTTTGCTCCGATTGTCACCGCATTTGAATTCACATTTGGGGCAACTGTCCCCCAAAAAATAGCAGCAAAATGCCCACCTGGTGTGGCATTCAAAGGAATAGTTATTTTGATTGGAACAGTGATAAATTCCTTGGCAGGAACAGTCACTGATTGAGAAGCACTCATCCATGTACCTAAATCGTCTTTAGCTGTTACGAATGAAGGATTACCGGTTTCGCCCTGCGCCTCAAAGTTTGAATAAGAAACATAGAAAGTCTCTGCCGTATCAAGCTCATTAAATAAAGACATTTCCTGATTTATAACTTCGCCAGGATTTCCTGATATTTCAAGGCGTACAGGAGTAATAGTCAAAGCTAAAGCTTTATGTGAAGAAAAAACGAAAACAATCGCTAAAAGAATATATAATGGGAGTTGGAATCCTCTTTTATTTATCGTCATTGTTTTCATAATTGATATCAAACAAAACTAAAACTGAGCAGAAGCAATGTATGTTATTGGTGCCGTATAATTACCAGCTGGTGTTATATTTGAAACATTGGCAACATAAGAAATTGTATAAGTACAATCAGCAGGAGCTGCTTGGTTAGTTAGATTAGTTGTTGTTCCAGCAACGTAAGAATATTTATCAGCTGTTCCATAATCAGCAGGAAGTGAAGCACATATACCAGCGTTTTGAGTAACATCTGATCCGACGTTTGGAGTTGCATTATCTACCATATTAATTCCGAATCCTTCCGTCCCCGCTACTGATGCTTTTTGTGAACCGTACGCGGCAATAGTGCCTCCTGCCGCTGTTAATGTTGGACCATTATATGTTAGCAAGAATCCACCGGTTGCATTCGTCGCAATCTGGGTAGTATGAACACCAGATCCGGTGGTTGAAGATGTAATAGTATTCAAAGCTACAGTACTTGAACTTATTGAAAGAGTAAGAGTTGGATTTACAGTTGCAGAAACTGTGACAATGTCATTTGATTCAACAACAGCTGCGAGAGTAGTACTATCAGTATCAGAAACAGAATTTGTTATTGTGATTAATGAAGAATCGACATCACTTCCCTTGTTGGTTAAAAGTCCATTAGCAGCTGTCCCTAGAATTTTGAAAGTATTAGTACCTGTTGAAGATTGAGTCCATGATGAACAGAAAGTGATTCTGAAAGTACTTGTTGCTACGGTAGTATCAACTGAGTAATTATTAGCACCAGCTGTACATGTCGCTGGGGATCCAATCGTTCCTACCGCTACAGGAGCTTGGTTTGTTCTAAGATTATCAGAAAACTGGAAATCGGCTGTTGTGTACGTACCAGAGGCAACAAAATCTGCTTCAACAAAATCGATTGTAACCATACCACCCGCCGTATTTTTGTCTGTTCCTGGTAATGTCCAAGTTAGAGTATGGTCGGAAGTTGCGCTTACCGCTTGGCTTGTCATTATATCTTTAGCGTTTAGAAGCTGAGCAGCGTCTATTGTTCTTGGAAAAAATCCAGAAGTCGCTAACATCATTAAGGAAAGGATTAAAACCATGGAAGTAAACTTTGTTTTTACAAATTGTATGTACATAATAATTGATAATTGATAATTGATAATTGATAATTGATAATCTTTGTGCTTTCATTATATCATTTATTTATATAAAAAACCAAGGTTATCCACAGTAATTTGTTTAAAATGTCCCTGTAACTATATAAGTTATCGGTGCGGTATAATTGCCGGCAGGTGTTACGCTTGAAATATTACTAACATATGACATCGTATAAGTACAATCAGCTGGAGTGGATTGATTTGTTAATAATGTTGTAATATTTGGAGAATAAGAATATTTATCCACTGTCCCATAATCAGCAGGGATTGAAGCACACACACCAGCATTTTGAACAACGTTCGCACCAATGTCAGGAGTAGCGTTATCTACCATATTAATACCAAAACCTTCTATCCCAGCCACCGATGAAGCTTGAGATCCATAAGCTGTAATAGTCCCTCCTGTTGAAGTTAAAACTGGGCCATTATAAGTGAGAGCAAATCCGCCTTGAGCATTAGTTGAAATTTGTGCAGTATGTGAACCCTTCCCTGTAGTAGACGAAGTTATGACTCCAAGTGGAACTGCATTTGTACTTATGTCAAAAGTAAGTGAAGCAGAGAAAACTGATGCACAAACTTTATTTGTATATGAGGATGGAATTCCTACCATAGAATTTGTCGGTGTGCTCCCCATCGAAAATAAAGTCGTATCATATCCCGTACAATTAGTTGTTTGATATCCGACAGTAATAATATCTCCTGCCTTACTTGAAAGGCATGCATTTTGTGTGTAGTTAACTCCGGTTTCAGAATTTTTCTCTACGTGTGCATTTGTCACTCCCGACATTCGAGCAAAAATTGATTTGTTACTCGCGGCACAAGAATTCCCCAGTCCAGTTATTCCAGTACAACATACAACATTATTATCATACACTCCTGTTGATTGCGTGGGGAGTTCGGCATGAGCATTCGCGCTTCCTGACATACGAAGAAGAGTTATACCACTACATCCAGATGAAGTGGTAATCGAACAAGAAAAAGTTGCATACACAAGATAAAATGGCAAAAAAATTGCAGAAAAAAATACTACTGCGAGAAAATAATTATAATAATTTTTTTTTCTCTCATTAATTTTTTTCATTTTGTTTTTTAATAAGTAAGAGGATTACTTTTTACCGGAGTAATTTCAATAATTTTGTTTATGTTTGGACGATAGAGTACTGCTTTCCCTGCTTTAGAGAAAATTAAAACCTTGTCCCCTTTTTCTGATAACGTAAAAAATGATTGGTCTTTTAAAGCTTGGGGATCTGATACTGTGGCGATTGTAGGAACTTCATTGGGAGCTAAATATATCTTTGCCACTTTCGATATCAAACTATCAATATCTTTTTGATTTATACTTTGAGAACTATTTCTGATCTGTCTTAACTGAAAAAAAGAATAAACACTAAATGAGATAGCCCCCACTATTATCACTACAATTAATAGATTAGTAATTACTTTTATCTTCATTTATATAATTCTACTTCAAAAATGGATTAAATACCATACCCATTAAAAGATTTTTCAAAAAACCCTTAGAAGAAGAATCAAAAACGGAGTAGACTTTATTAAATAGATAACCCAAATCAATAGGATCTCCACCTTGTCCTCCACCACCTTGTCCGCTACCTGGTGGAACTGTCTCTGAATCGTTTGAAGGAACATATGATTCATTTATATTACCGTTTGTATGACATTGTGGATCCAAAATATCTTTCTTCCCATCGCTATCATTGTCCAAACAGTCACTACATTGTGTCAATCCACAACTTCCGCTACCTTGTTCTCCACCACCTGATATACTTACAGGTGCTACAACCTCTGAATCCCATGTTGGGACATACGAAGTATCTCCGCTACCAACAATCAGACCATTAAGATGACATTCTGGATCTAATTTATCTTTTACTCCGTCAGAAGGAATATCATTCTCGAGACCATCGCTACATTGAGATACTACTACAGATATATTTGTTGGCTTACGGCTTCTATAGAAAGCTGTTGTAATTTGAGGAATAGATGTGTATGTTTTTAGAAGAGAATATCCTTCTGGTTGTATTGGATCAACTTTAACCACGCGGAAACAGTATGTCGTATTGCTTGCATTCCCTTTACTATAGAGAGAGAAGTCCCACTTACCAAATCCTCCATCAGGAATTGTTGCAACATTGTTAGTAAATTCATCTGATTTAACATATGTCTGACCCACAATTTGTCCTATAGTATCTATGTCGAGGCCATCTGAATTATCTGCCAATGGTAAATTATTCTCAATTTTAAAATTGTCGTAATATGCAATTTCTGTATCTCTTGTAACATCTCCATAATTTTCACCGGAGAAAGCTACGTCACAAGAACCGGATTGTCTTGCATATTGCAATTTGAAATCTGAACCTCCCTGTGGAAGATCTGCTAAATCAATTCCCATAAGTAATCGCATTCTGAAACTATCATTAACATTACTTAAAACCTGAGAAGTAATTTCATCACCAACACTTGAACTATCAATATTTCTAAATATCTTAAATGCGGCTTGTTCAATTACTGGATTAAATTTGGTAGTAAAAGAAACTTCATCTCCGTAATGATAACCTCCTTTTGATGAATCACCTACTAGCGCGTTCTTAGCATATGCTCTCATATAATACGTTGTGCCTTCCTTTAATCCGGTTGTAACTAAATTAGAGAATGCTCCAGTACCAAGACCTACACCAGTTTCTTCTACTTTGTTAGGATATGTTCCAATTAAGGAATCAGGTGTTACATTGCCAGGAAGTGAACCAGAAATTTCACCATAAACGAAACCTCTCGCTACAATTGGTAAATATCCATCTGACTCTATGTTCCCGCGAGCTGTCATTGTGGTTATTCTTATATCATTATTGTCTATAGCTGGAGTGGTAACAGTAGGTAGAAGATAATCAATCGTTGTGAATGTTCCCTCAGTAGAATATACAGTACCCGCATCAGCGTGAACAGCGTAACCACTATAGTAATACGTCGTATTCGCAAGTAATCCAGTTGCATTAACTGTGAACGACCCAGTAGTGACACCAGAAGCGACAACTGTAAATGCAGTGTGATTTGAGGCTGGGCCATATTTAATACCACGACTAGAGATAGATGCTGGCGTTCCTAAAGATGTTACTGTTGCGCCCAATACTGCAGAAGTTGGAGTTATTGAAGATGAAACTGGTGTCGTAACAACAGGAGAAACTGCCGTAATAATTCCAGTCGATACTACATAATCAACTGGCTTAATATAATTACCTGCTTGAGCTCCGGAAAGACCAGTGTAGACAATCGTGATAGTTTTGCCAGTCCCAACATTTGCGTTATTATAATTTGCCGTAGATCCTGACACTGTTAAAGTATCAGATCCAACTATTCCCGAAAGAGTCCCTAACGCCGTAACTGTTGCTGTCGTCGTTCCATCATATACTTTTGATAATGTTAATGTCGGATTACTAATTGTTAACTGTTTAGCTGTAATTGTAACAGTAGTTGCAGTAGACGATATAGCTGCCCAATTATCATCTGCAACTTTGTTTGCAGTTACACTACATGTTCCTATTGTCGTAACAGTTAGTGCTCCAGTACTGCTATTAATAGTACAACCAGTAGCTGTTCCGTTTGTTACTGAATATGTCGTAGCACTAGTATTACCTACGCCTCCGGTTGAAGTAACAGTAAATCCAGGATATACACCAGTAATGGTTGTTATTGTAATAGGAGTTGGACTTCCTTTCGAAATTACAAAGTTTCCTGCTGATAGTCCAGTGAGACTATTGTAGTTAGTATCAGTTGGATTGAATGATGCAGTGACTGCATATGTACCAGCATTAGTTTGAGTAGCACTTCCTCCAGTTAAAATACTTCCAACTGATCCAGCAACTGAGCTAGCACTGATTGCAACAGTTGCTGCTTTGGCTGTACCGTTGTAAGCGACTGGTGAATTGTTAACAGCAAGAGTTGCTGTTGGAGTTCCTTTTGCAATTGTGATTGTTGTCGCTGATGATGAGACAGTGTTGTAATTTGTATCAGTTGCTTTGGTTGCCGTAACTATACATGTTCCTGCAGAAGAGAATGAGAGTGAAGCTCCAGTCATTGTACATCCTGTGGCTGTTCCATTTGAAGTTACGTATGTAACAGCTCCACCACCTGATCCACCAGTTGTGGAGAGAGCGATAGGGCCAGGATATGTACCAGTTGTTGGAGTGATGGAAAGAGCAGCTTGGGATGCTTTGTTGATTGTGATCGTGGTTGTGGCTGAAGTTGCAGCAAGATAATTTGCGTCTGCTGTGACTGTTACATTTGCTGTACATGTTCCGGCCGAAGAGAAAGTAACTGCCCCATCTGCACTAATAGCACATCCTGCTGTCCCTGCTGAAACAAGTGAATATGAAGGCGTTCCTGCCCCTGCCGAAACTGTATAAGAAAGATTAAATCCAGTTGGATATGTTCCTGTTACATTAGTGAGAGTTGCGGTTCTGGCTGCTTTTGCAATTGTAATTGCTGTTGATGAAGATGAAATAGGTAATGGATAATTAGCATCAGCAGCTTTTGTTGCAGTTACCAAACAAGACCCTGCACCTGTAGGTGTCAATGTTGAACCTGAGATAGTACATGACCCAGAATCAACATGATAGCTAACATTTCCTGTTCCCGATCCTCCTGAGGTTGTTAAAGTAAGTCCTGTACCATATGTAGCAGTTGTACTTGTAATCATTAGAGCAGATTGAAGAACAGGACGCCAAAAAGCGAGTATTTCCCCATTATTTTCTTCATAAGTGTAAACGAGAGAAGAAGCAGTACTTCTTTCTGTTACAGTCATACCTGTCGCATCAAATATATTTGTGTATGCGATTTGCCATACTACAGGATTTCCTACAGTACCCTCTGCTCCAACAAGATCCACATGACCAAAAGAACTGAATGACCCAGATGAACCAGCATTTGTTCTATACACATATGTTTGCCATTCACCTGTGCCTACCTGACTTGTAAGCCACGTGACAGTACCTCCTGTACCAATTGCATTTGATTGTCTTTCTATCGTATACCCTACAGGTATCTTGGCTAATATTACATGATAAAATATTCCATTAGCATAAGAGTTCGTTGGCTGATAAAAACCTCCAACTCCTGGTGTTGCACTACCATTTGTTGTTATCTGAGCCATATAACCAGAATCTGTTGGTACATCTCCGGAGGCAGCAACACGAGACAGAACAACCGTGCCATTCCCAAAATTATTATAAACATACATATTATTTAAACCTGATCTAAACATTGAGTCTCTATAAAGAGAAGACCCATAATTATTCACATCACCATAGGCGTCGAGCAACCATCCATCAAATGTATAACCTGTTCTTGTTGGATTGGCTACTGATTTTGTTGTTCCATAATTTTGAGACGCCGTACTATTAGAAGTCGAACCATTCCAATTCCCTCCATTTGGATTAATCATAAGTGTAGATGAATTAACAGCCCAATGTGCATACAAAGTTGCGTTTCCTGCACCAATAGTGTAGTTGGCTCCATTTGCATATACGACTGCTCCACCTGCTGATGTTGCCCAACCATCAAACGTATATCCAGTTCTAGTAAATCCATTTGTAGTAAGTGCAGTTGCTGTATTGTAAGGCATTCCTTGAGCTGTCGTTGAACCACCCGTGTTCCCATTACCATCGAAGGTGACGGTGTACCAAGTATTTGAATAGTTTGCGTCAACTGTTACTGCGTTACTTGGCATATTGAAGGAACAAGCTCCTGTTCCGGTACAGACACTACCGGTTGACGTCCATCCATTAAAGCTATATCCAGTAGGTGGTGTTTGAGTAATAGAAATTGCAGAACCGAATGCTTTTGATCCTGAAGTTGTCCCTCCTAATGTTCCTCCATTACTATTAACGGTAAGAGTGTAACTAATTATATTCCAAGTTGCAGTGAGTGTTTGATTCGTAGCAGGCATTGTCGCTGGAATAGACGGTGACCATCCGGCGAATGTGTACCCCGTTCTTGTTGGGTTTCCTGGTGCTGTTATTGCTGTACCGTAATTTTGGGTTATTGCAGTTACTGCCGTTCCTCCTGCAGAGTCAAATGTAATAGTATAAGGATTAATACTCCATTGTGCAGATGATGTTCCTCCACCTGAAGGCATTGTCGCTGGGATTGTTGGTGACCATCCGGTAAATGTATATCCTGTTTTAAGAGGAGGGGTTGGAGTAGCAATAGCTGTTCCATAATTTTGTGTTACCGAAGTTGGAGAAGGGTTGGTCGTAGCACCGTTTCCATCAAAAGTATATGTCGAATATGTATTAACATTAATTGTTCCATTACCAACATAAACCCAACCAGAGTTTGAAGAAGACGCATCATTTACATATTCATATGCATTCATATTTGATTCATTCCAATCTGTGAATGTTAAATTCCAATTTACGGTAAGAGTGTTACCGGAAATAGAACTCGAACAGGAATTCAATGTAACCCAAGGAAGTGTCTTAGCCCCTGTTGTGTTTACATCACCGCTCCAATTTTGCGCTGACCATACTCCTGCATTATCTGCATTAAATAAATGACAAGCATTAGAGCCAGGATAATACAGTCCATAAAAAGCAGTGCTATTCCCATCGACTCCATAATTTATTAACAGATGAACATAACTTATATCACTCCCCCCATTTAGATCAGTGTATGTAGCAGTGAAAGTTTGAGCTCCTGCTTTAAAAGAACCTGACCCTGGAGTTACAGTTCCTGTCGTTGGTTGATAATTATTATAAAAAGACCAAATATAATTTGGATTCGTTTGAGTTACTCCATCATAAGTATACACATGCCAATAATGTGTTCCCACTCCAGGGTTACAAGCATAAGTCGTACTTGTCTGCCATCCTGAATTACATACAACTCCTGTTTCGGCGTCACTGCCTGTTGTTACTCTAAAATAATACTGGATTGTTTGTCCATCTGTATCCGTAACAGTATTTGTTGTAAATGTGACATTGGAACCACTCCCATTTACTGTTGCACCATTCGCTGGTGATACTGGAGTAGAGATCGGTGGAGCGGTGTTTGTAATTGTAAATTCAGTAGGATTCTCATCACGTGCACCTTGATTACCTAATGTATCATATACGTATGAATAAGATCTATAAGTTGTTCCATATGGATCATTTAGTGTTACATCATAATAGTACTGACTTCCATTCCAAGACATTGCCCCTGAACTCACTCTATTCCAACCTGAGTATGGATAAGTGCCGAGATAAAATGCGGCATTCCCGGTGTTAAGTCCAACACCACTTCCATCATTTGCGGTTACATAAAAACGCACTGTTGAACCTTTAGCGGAATTAGTCGCACTAATGTCAGTTATAACTGGAGCTGTCGTATCCATACGTATATAATCTTGAGATGTCCCACTTTGATTACCAAATTGATCATATGCATACCAAGAATAGTAACGATAAGTTCCTGGACTTGGAAGATCTGTACCACTGACTACTTCAGTTGTCCCTGAATGTTCACCTGCTGCGGTCCATACTGAACATCCACTTGCGTTATCAAGACTACGACAAAGTCTATAGCCACGCACACCAACTCCTGCATCTGTCGAACCTGTTGTCGCTGCGGTAAAACTTGTATTAACATAATGATCTCCTGTCCAAGTAGAAGTGGTTACCGAACCAGGAGTACTTGGTGCGACACCATCCATACGAATATATTCTGCAGCAGAATTAGCACTTTGGTTCCCAGAATTGTCATAAGCGTACCAATAATAGTATCTATATGTACCAGCACTTGGTAGATCTGCTCCGCTTACTGTCTCGCTCAATCCTGCATGTTCACCGTTTGTTGTCCAAGCATAACACCCACTCGAGTTGTCCTGACTACGACAAAGTCTATAACCTCTGATACCAGAACCAGGATCAGATGCTCCAGTAGTTGAAGCAACAAAACTGGTGTTCACATAATGATCCCCTACCCAAGTTGTTGTAACTGCACCAGGTGCAGTTGGCCCAGCATTATCAATCCATTGTGCAGATGATGTTCCTCCACCTGAAGGCATTGTCGCTGGGATTGTTGGTGACCATCCATTAAAGACATACCCGGTTCGAGTTGGAGAAGTTGGAGCAGAAATAGATGTACCATAATTTTGAGTAACTGATGCTGGAGAAGGATTACCCGTTGCACCATTACCATTGAAATAGTAAGTATAAGAATTAACAGTACAAGAAGTTGCAGTATAGCTTCCAGACAATGTTCCAGCTGTACAAGTTCTTGTCTGAGAAGAACACACATCCGCCGTTGCTGCAGCATATGCAGTATTTGAATATCCTGTTGATACAGCTCCCCATGGGGTACTTGCACAACCAGCGACACAAGATGTCGCCCTATACCCTGCATTATTTAAACTTCCTAAAGTTCCACTATTTGAAACACCAGTACAAGTCACAGTTGCACTACTACACGCACCTGCTGGTGTAGCCGATGCGTATCCAGTTTTTGATTGACCATTAGTAAATGCTCCAAGAGATGCATCGGAACATCCTGACGTACAAGATGAATATTGATATGACCCTGCTGCTGGTGACCATGATCCTGCGGTACATGTTTGTGATTGTCCACTACAACCCGCTCCTGATGGTGCAGTCGCTGAGTAATATGTAGCAGTTGTTCCACTACTTGCTGATGGACTCGTACATGCATTTGCACTCCATGTTGCAGTTAAATTCTGACCTCCTGAGGGCATTGTTGATGCAAGTGCTGGTGACCAACCTGTAAAAGTGTAACCTGTTCGAGTAGGATTTGCGGGTGGAGTTATTGCTGTTCCATAAGCTTGATAAATTGAAGACACGGCAGTTCCACCTGCTGAATTGAAAGTAATGTAATAAGAATTTACAGTACATGAAGTGTAAGTATATGTTCCAGACATCGTTCCATTACTACATGTTCTGGTTTGAGAAATAGAAGAACACACATTAGCACTAGAACCGGCATATGCTGTATTCGAATATCCATTCGCTACCGTTCCCCACGGAGTACCAGTACAACTAGTTGAGGCAAATGTTGCTGACACTGTACAGTTCCCAGTGATTGTTCCTGTCGTATAAGTTGTTCCTGAAAGTGATCCGCCACAACCAGAGGCAGATATTGTATAATACCCAGAATTTGGAGTAATTGTAAATGATGTCGTAGATCCAGAACTTACAGACTGAGATGATGGAGAAATAGATCCACCTGATCCTGCAGAGGTTGAGACAGTATAAGAAGGAGCCTGAGAAAAAATAGGGACACAAAGCTTTGTCATGTTATAAGGAACAGTTACCGTGTTACAATTTTCTCCAGACCAACCTCCCCATACTACACCTGGGCCCGGAGTAGGTGTAAGTGTTACTGATGTATTCGAAATCCATTCATAGGTACACACATTAAGCCCGTCACCACCGTCTGAACTACAATCAATCCCAGCAGGCGAACTTGTAATCGTTCCATACAAAGGATAAGGTAGTGTTATATCCATCAAATCTATTTGGATTGATCCTCGTACCGCTTCGGCTTTATGTGCATTATTAAAAAATGAAAACAGAGAAAAGAATAAAACGAAAATAATAAAAATTTTTTTATTATTTTCTGTAGAAGAGAAAAAATTTATTATTTTTTTATCCATATCTATATATAAGTATAACGTAGGAAATTATCAATGTAAATACAAAATGCGTGTAGAAAATCAAAAAATAATATATAATAAATAAAGACAAATATTTATGCAAAACTCTGAAGAAATCGTAAAAAAAGAAAACATCATCAGACATCATTTTGATGAAAACTCCAATGAATTCTATTATTCAATCGTCGATGTTATCGATAACCTAGGTTTAAGTACTGATCCACGTAATTATTGGAAGGTTTTAAAAAACCGTTTAAAGAAAGGAGAGAATAAGTTGGTTACAGAATGTAACCAACTTAAAATGCCAGCCAGTGATGGAAAATGTTACCTTACTGATGTCACTAACGCTAGCACTACCCTTCAGATTGTCCAACTAGTCTCACCAGAAAAAGTTACAGCTTTCGAGGAATTTTTCAACAAAGTTGAACGAGAAAACAGCGATAATGACACTACTGATTTTAGTGAAGAAAAAAAGATATCCACAGTTTTTTTTGACGAGGGTGAAATTCAGATAGATATGTACAAAAAAGAGAATAACATTTTTGTTAGAGCGATGCTCGCAGGGGTAGAACCTGAAGATATTTTTATCTCAACAAATTGCAAAAATTTAACAATAAAAGTAAATCGCATACGAACATCAGCTTCGTTACAAGTCGGTAATAATATTGATGAGACAAATTATCATTGCCAAGAATTGTACTGGGGAAAATTTTCTAGAGAAGTTGAACTCCCTTTCGAGATAGATATCGATCGCGTGGAAACAAATTTTAATTATGGACTGATTACGATAAAACTTTTTATTTCAGATAAGACTCGAACTAAAATTGTAAAAGTAAAATAGCATTCACAAAAAAATAATCTCTTCGAAGAGATTATTTTTTTGTGAATGCTATTTATTAATTTTAATTAAGCTGCGGGTGTAGTAGTTGTAGTGGCATCTGTAGCTGATGGTGTTGATGCGGAATCATTTGTCTGTGAAGGTTCTTCGGTAGTAGCTGGAGCTTTTTCTTCAGCTGTAACTTTTTCGTCAACTACACCTGTTTGTGTGTTTGGAACTATCGCAGGATTATTCTCTCCACCTGTTGCTCCAGTTGCATCACCTGTAGCATCTGCAGATTCACCGTCTTCGCCTGTTGCACTTTGATCTTGAGTTGCATCTGGTTCCGCAGTGTCTTGCTCTTGAGCACCCTCGTCAACAGAAGCACCGTCATCAATCACAAGGCCATCTATGACTCCTTCAAATATTTTAGGATCTTTCACTGATAATGCCGTCCAAGAGAAATTCACATCTTGCGGAGCAACTTTATTGAGTGCAATTGTAAATCCTGTTTCATCATTATCCACAACAATTGATTTAATATCATCGCTGAAGAATGAATCTTTATCAAAATAATTATCAGTTTTATTAAATGCGATTGTAGTATTAACCACAGGAGTAGCGATGTATGGGTTATCGAAAGTGATTCGAACTTCCTTACCACCTTGCTTGATTGAAGCAAATCCTCCAGTGTCATTATTGAATAATGGAGGAAGTGCGAATTCAACTGTATCATTAAACTTGATTGACTTAGCAAACTCTGCGTCTGCATTGAAGTAGACTAATCCATCAAGAGTAGTCTCCCCTTTTACAGATAATTTATTCGTCGCGATACTTGGTGTGATAATTTCAAGCCCAGCGACCAATCTATCAGTAAGAATTTCTGACAACGAGGTTTCGGGATTTTCTTGATTGCTCTGCACTGCAAGTAATTTCTCTAATACTTGACTTGCAAATTCATTATTATCTCCATTCGAATCAATATTAATTCCTGCGAAATTCTTAATTGAGACACCATTATAGAAACCTTGCTCTACGTATACCATTAATGTCTTCTTCTCAGAAGTGGGGTTCCAATCTTCAAGAGCTTTACCAATTATAAACCCGGCTTTTTCTGCTTTTGTAGCCTTACCTGGATCTTGTGATGTTGTTATATAATCACCGGCTTTAATTGGCTGTGAGCCAGATGATATTTTGACTGGAACACGACCGCTAAGCGCTATCGGCATAGGATTATCCCCTTCTTTTATATTATATCCAGTAGAACTGAAATCACCTTTGTTATTTGAAACTATACCAATAACATTACTTTGGTAAGCAGTGTTTGATTTTACAAGTTTTGTAATATTTCCTTTTACTTTATTCCAATCGATATTGCCATCTGTATCGACATCATATGTATTAATTATTTCATCTCCCGTTATCACTATATCTCCATAACTGATATCACTTGCGACTGGGTACATTTCGGCGTAGTCAGCGACAGGTGAACCACTACAATCACGAACTTCATAAGCAGTCCCCGCTGTAGGGCTTGTACCATTTGCTACAGTTGAACAAAGTGCTGAAGTTGCCGAATTACCAGAGTTAATAGGAAGTCCTAAGCTAGTAATACCTGCGTTTGTAACTTTAAATAAAGAAGCATTATTCTTTTGAAAATC
>Ga0209800_10001946_pt1 | contig 19423 bp, 9 predicted proteins | sample Higcelweek8metaG_FD_187174 | JGI IMG/M metagenome (GOLD analysis project Ga0209800, IMG submission 187174) | Freshwater pond sediment microbial communities from the University of Edinburgh, under environmental carbon perturbations - High... | ecosystem: Environmental > Aquatic > Freshwater >...
CTCGCGAAAAAAAGAATCTTTCCCTTGTGAGCGGGAAAAGGCGCGAGGGCACGCCATGCTGTTGATCCAAATGACAATTTACATGGTATTATGACGAAAGATTATAAAATCGAGAAAGAAAGGTTTTAGCCAGCGTAGCACCCGCCTGTTCTGGTATAATTTATAAAGATACACAAACATGTAGTAATATGTAGTAGTATCTAGTATAATAATTGTCCAAATCAACAACAAATGTACACATATTGTTGTGTCGTGCGAAGTGGTTGACTGACATTATTACTGACAGATATAAGAAGTAATACAAACCACTCAATTTAGAGCGGGTTTCCTTTTACTTCGTCTCCATTCGTCAATTTCATTCCTGTCAAACCTGAGTTCCTTATGTCCGTATTTCTCATGAGGTATCTTTCGGTGTAGTACCTTATATCTGATGGATGCGACAGACAAGCGTAAGTAATCAGATAGTTGCGCGATGTTCATTATATTTGGTTCTTCACTTTTATCCGATAGATTAAGCCTTTTTGTCCTTGGTTTGATTTCATCTTCAGTGTCTTCAAAATCCGCCTTCAATTCAATATAGCACATAATATGATTCTCCATTATAGATTTTCCTCTTCGGAAAGAGAGAATACCATAATAGCACATATTTCTATTCCGTCAAGATGGCGTTAGGTGACAATGCTCGATTCAGTTAAAAGAATAAATATTTTTATTATCAATTAAAAGAATAACTCTCAAATATACTTTTAATTGTTTTTGGCCAATGTTTATGCGGTATTTAGGCAAGTCATGAATACAGTCTAGCTGGACTGTGATGGTATATTAGAAAATGCTAAAATTGTTTAAAATTTCAAGAAAATGAATAAAAAAATACGTTATATGGATTAGGTAATTGAAATCTTGTTTTATGTTTTTTCATAGTGTTTATCTAAACTAATCAAAAAATCTCATCTGTCCCATCTCTGTTATAAATTATTCCATTTTAAGCAAAATAATCTGGAATCTATCTGACCCTCTCTGATTTGGTTAAAGTCAATAATCACTTAAATATACTTTCAAGATTACGAATGATATACACTGATCCTGCGTTTGTCTGGTTTCCAATTTCGGCGCTGGGTGAACTTGAGGCGATTGATGTCCCATCAGCGGAAATTGCGGTAGAGAAGCTAAAATAATCATCAGGCATCGCATCTGGTGTGGTATATGCTTTAACGGCGGTGTAAGCGGAATCGGAATAAAATATACGCCCGCATTTATTCCCAAGTCCATCAACGCTGAAGCTGTTGGCTCCAATAAAAAGCCTTCCGCTTTGCGAGAATTTTGTTAATTGTCCGAACGTATAGCTGTCTGCGGAGACTGCTCCTTCCGGTGATTCAATGATATTGGTTCGATAATATTTTGTATTAACGGGATCGTATTGGTAAATCCAAACTTCACCTTTATTTTTTCGCGGGATGCCAACTGCGATAATACTGCCATCGGAGTTGACGCAAACAGAATCCCCGTAACGCCATCCGGTAGACAATACTGAGACTGAAAGAGTCGTCTTATCTGGTTGATAAAGATCCATTGGAGTATATGTACCAGATATATTCCTATAGGCAATTGCTCTTCCTGTAATAATTATTGTTCCTGAATTATTTACGCAGTATTCCGGATCACCGGTTATAATTACAGTGCCGTCGGAGTTAATATCAAGAGACTCTCCGAATTTTTCACAAGTGTCATCACCATCAAGAGGGGTTGCTATAAGATCAACAGATTTGACCCATGTGCCGCCGGATTTCGAGAATATACGTATCAAACCGGGGAAGCTAATGCCATTACCAATGGATGATACCGCAAGAATGTTTTCGTTGTAAGAGTTGGTTATCGCATATCCGAAATTATTGTCTGTCGGTTCCCCGTTTATGATTTGGGATACGGTCATAATCCCAGAACCGTTTTTTGTGGAAACAATCAGCTGACCTTTGTTGGCGTTGTACTCCGGATTCCCTGTGAAAAGCGTTGTGCCTGAAGTGTTTAGAGCGATAGAGAAGCCTGTCATTGCACTGATGTCTGTGCCAAGATTGACTTGAGTGTGTATCCATTCATTGTTTAATCGGGAAAACAAATATACTTCGCCAATCCCTGACATAAGTGCAGAGACGGCAATGAGTGATAAGTCTGATGATGCGGAAACGCATCTTCCGAACTGGTTTGTGGAGTTCAGTGTAATCCTATCAAGATAAGTAATAGATGCGTTGGTAACACCTGTATTCCCATATATATCATGATATTGACAATATACGGTTCTTACACCGGGGGAATAATCGAACTCCCATGGATACTCGCTTGTCGGTGCTAGTGTGGAATTGAAATTATTGACGTTTTCTGAGAAACTAACGGAGACCAATCCTGAAAAGTCCGTGTTTAGTGTGACTTGTTGAGAATAACAGAACCTTGATCCTTTATTTATTGAGAACGACGCGTGAGGTGTTATTATATCTTCATCGGAAGGACTTCCGTAGTTCTGCATCATATTAGAACATGAGAGCAGGGTGCATAAGATAACACATAGTTTTGATAGTGCTTTCATCGTATGAATTTCCTTTCAGCACCGGCTGAAATGGTGAGATACGAGCCTTTTGCGCTTTTTTCGAAAAATAGATTATAACCAACCGTACAACGGATTTTAACACTGTCTGAATAATTTTTTGATACTATTGTTTGAAAGGAAACGATCGGATCTCGGTATAATCTTGATGTTTCCGCAATAATATAATGGAACATATATCCGGCGGAAATACTGCTTGAGAAATCAACGTTGTGAAATGATGGAAAATCATAGTTGATTCCCAGAGTAGCTGGCATTCCAAAGTATTGTTTGATCCGTTTGTTATCTGAAAAGCCATACAGTACGCTTAATGAAGCTGTAGGGTTAACGGGAAAATCCCATAGTCCTTTTATTGTGCAATTTGTATCAATTCCACACATATGTGTGACAATTCCTGAATACTCTCCAAACGGTTTTGCATATAAAAGTGACGCGGAGTAATAAATGAAAATAGTCCTTTGTGCAGGTTTTGGTTTTTCCGGTTCTTTAATATCGGGATAAAACACGGCAATTCTCTTGTGTAATTCATTAAATACATTGGTATAGTTTTCTTTGGAATAGGACATTTCTTTGTCGTATTTGTACATTACTGATGAGTCTCGTGTATCAATCAACTGTGAACTGATATTGAAACTCTTTAAGTAATTTTTACGGATAAGATACTCGCCTTCAATTTTTGATTCTTTATCCACGGTACGCTGGATGAATTCCTTGTATCGAACATTCAGGATAATTATTTTGCCTTTCTTGGATGTATCATTCCCGAGTATACCGCCGGAGTTTGATGTTTTGGTATTGTAGGCTTTTTTCATGAATACAGTACGGTCATAAATCAGATTGCGGATTTCTTTTATTCTATCAGTGGCAAATGACTCGGCATATTTCCTGAGATCGACGGGCATATTCGGATCAAGATATATATATACCTGTGTTATGTAGTCGGACTTTGGATTCGACTCTTCGGGTTGATTCTGTGCAAATGCAACAGTTGTTATCTGAATAATGAAAACTGTGCATACTATAATCTTATGTATTGTATATCTGTTCAATATGTGCGTCTGCTCAATGGAAATATGTTATTTATGATTTCAGTTAGTTTCCCTTTGTATATATTGGAAGAACTGAAATATGAGGCTAAAGTAAAATTTTACTTGATTCTGCCTCAACTTCGTTCCATATAAGTCGAAATCATATTATTATTGCAACAAATAAATATGTATAGAAAACGTTAGAGGAATAAAAATGATTCAAAAACAGCGGATTACGGGAAAAGAAATAAAAGCTCCTCAGAAAATTTTGGCGATAAAGAAAAAAAGATGTCATTACTTTGTAATGATCAAATTCCAGCTTCGCATGATTGTATCAACTGCTTCACTGATTGTGCTTTTTTCTCTTGTCGCGTCCGGACTGCTAACATATGTGACGGAACAGAACTATCAATCAAACGTGCTGTCCTTACAGGTTCTAACGGAAAAATTGAAAACGGAAGATAATATTGTTCAATCCTTCATTAAATATGCGGGATCGATGAGTAGTCGTATATATGAACTGCGAACAGATAAAATTAAAACAGATCATGAAGAGTCAATGTTGAAGTTGAACAGTTCGATAACGGAATTACGGTCTTCAATGGAAAAAAGCCGAAAAGTTGTCAGGTATCTTTATGTGGTAATGGTTGTTCAGTTGCTATCATTCATCATTCTTATAACAAAACTGTCTCATCGCATCGCTGCACCAATACATATTATGACGAAGATACTCAACGATCTTGATAAAAGGAAAAAGCCGAACCTTCGCGACATACGGAGAAATGATGAGTTCCGGGAATTTTATGGGCTATTTATACGTCGGATTGAACGTATGATTAACCATACTCCGAAACCTGTCATAAGAAAGAGTGATCCTTTGGTGAAGTAATACTGATATACAGGGAACTATTATTGAATACATAAGGGTATTTATATATCAGTGAGCAATCAGTTAATAATGAATGGATGCGGCATTATTCATTATGTCGCAGGCGCACAGTCGAACCATTCTGCGGTAAAAGAATTATGAAATTTTGATTCTTATCAATGGATATATTGATGCTCATTATTCCTGTATAACTCAAAAAAGATACATTGTGGAAATGCTGAGACCGTAGGATATGATTTTGAATTTATCATATCCTTTCCATTGGGTTTTGAACGGATATTTCATGTAAAGTTCAGTTCCAATGTGAAGATCTTTTACGACCTTGAATAAATGCCCCACAGAAATGTAAGATCCGAAAACGTTTGCGGAAGATGGGGAGGGGTCGTTGATAGTCGTTGTGTCTGAGACATACGTTTTTGATGACCATGATCCTCTCTTTGTGAATAATGCCGGACCAATCTTAAAGAAATATCTTTGCAGATTAAAGCGATAGAGAAGCATGTAGTCGCGTGTTGTAAGAGAGTATTCGGTTTCGGTCGAGTATGAATTGTAAAAACGTGTTATTGAAGCACTGTACTTTGATTGTTCAATTGCGAATTCAATCGCATTATGTTCGTTAAACACAAAACCAAAAAAGAACCCATATGAATAGGCATCTCCTTTCCGTTGATTGATCCTGCTGATACCCTGGAATGATCCGTTCGTTTGAGTGATCCCCTTTGAAAATAGCAATCCTGGATATATCTGCTTAAATTTATAGTGGATGTCAAATAGAGAACTGGAGCTGGCTTCTTCTGTTTCGCTGGTAGTGTCTGCTTCATTTGGTGTACTTGCAAACGCGCTTTGAAAATAAAAAAGCCCACTTGAGCAACATAAAAGAGCAACGAACATTAGTGATTTGCGACTGATCATATAGTTTTGATTCCTTGAGCTGAGACTGTCAATATCAATGTTTTAACCGTTATTGAGAAGCATAAGCTACGTTAGCTGGGAATCTTACCGGTTAAACGATATTGGTAATTAACCAGAAGTTTATTTTTTGAATATAACTAACGTTAATATGTGAACAAACAATCAAGTCTTTTTTTATGAAATATGGAATTATTTATTGACAAGCGCATAACATATAATCATTTATCATGCTGAGATGAAAAAAACAGATCTCAAGCCTTATTTTCTCGAAAAAATTTGTTAAAAAAAATTGAATTACATACTCAATGGTATTGCCGGTTTCAGTTTTATTTATGGATGTTGATTGTATCATTCATGTGACTAAACGGTATTCAATTTAATGGTATGTGAATAAATAAATCCCTGAGCGATTTTGATGAAACTAATTTTTGGTAAAGTTATGACTCGTGTATTTCGCGCGATGGTATTTCCATGTGCTTTTATGCTCCTGATCCTTTCATCGTGTAAAAGCGATGTGGACAAGGTTCAGTCAGGTGTAATAAAAGGAAACTTTATGTATTGCGACCAGCCGTATAACGGTACCATTAAAGTTATTTTGTCTTCAGACAGATTTGGCTCGAAGGAAGTATTTGCGAATCAAGATGGTGCGTTTGAATTTGAAGACATTTGGAGTGGAGAGTATACCTTGAAGTTTGAGTCGGATCAGGTTGAGTTCGATCCGACTGAGTGTGCGTTCGCTTTCGATGGTACCGTGTGGGAAGCGAAGAATGTTGTGGTGGTAAAAAGTTGGAAGAGAGTGGACGGGACTTCCTGTCCGGAAGAATTTCTTTCATCAGTATTGCAAACGGATGATTTTGGGTTTATTACTGTTGGACATCAGGGTGACTATCAATCATATAAGGCGGTGATACGGAAATATGACAGGGACGGAGCTATTTCATGGGAAAGCACTCTCGATGACTCTGATACCTTCTATGATTTGAAATCTATAGTGAGGACTACAAATGGGTATATGTCCTCCGGTGAAACATGGGTTGTTAACGGACTGAATTCAATACTGACGACGAAGGTTTTTTCGGATACGCGAAATACAAATACAGACATTGAAATCGGCAAAACATTCTCTGCGGCTACATCCCATTATTATGCGTCTTCGGCTTCTTCTTCGACGTTTTATTCAAATGATAAACTATTCTCTGTGGGATGTACTTCTGATCAGTCGAGCGGTTTGAAAGATTATTTTCTTTTTTCACATAGTGAAAACGGATCAAATACAGAGAGATTCAAAGACGCGGATATACAGGATGGAAAAACTGATTTTGTTTCTGTCAAAGTTTCAGATTCAATGCTGTATGCGTTTGGAAATAAAGCGGTTGTTGATGTATACGGATCTGTTACTGATATGCAAATCCCGGTTCTCTATATTATAGATAAATACTTTTTACAGATAAATAACCAATACGCATACTCACAGGATGGATTCGATTCCGCGTTAGCCCGTTGCGTTGCCGTTGATGGAAACTCAAATCTCTTTCTCGCGATTGGATCAAAACAGTATCAGTACGATCCGGAAAAGGCTATGATCATAAAAACGAGTATCGGAGCACCGAGTGTGATTCAGTGGAAAATATACCTTGGTAATGATTATGGGAAAATATTGGATATTATGCCGGATGGTGAAGGCGGAGTCGTTGGAACCGGATGTGTAAACTCGGATGAGTCCGGAGTATCCGTTGTCAATGTATTCAGAGTTGATACGGATGGTAACGTTAAATGGTCCAGGAAATTCGAGGGTAATAAGACAGCGGAAGAATACGGCTGCAGTATCAGTCGGACCAAAGATGGCGGATATGTCGTATGTGGTACCGTCAGTTCCGGTAGCGGAAAGAAAGGTGATTTTCTAATATTGAAATTGAATCAACGCGGTGAGATGTACGGAAGCAATTGATTCATATCAGGAGTTGTTATGAGATTTATCTGGTCATCACGCATAATAAAAGTGTACCTTTGTTCGATGCTTGCTATCGGATGTCAGATCATTTCCTGCTCCAAAGACAGCGGTGAAAAGGACGCGCGCGATTATAAATACACAATTCCGTCGACATACAAAGCCGTACCGATCAAGATCTCGAACGCGGATGATGATTCCGTCATTGCGACAGGAGATAATGTCTATTACGCGTTTGATTCCAATGCGAGAACCGCATTTTTCTCTGATAGTAAAAAGGTAATTAAATATACATTCAAACATTCGATGGGAATTGTAGCGGTAGGTGTATTCGGCGCGAATGGGAAAGTTTCTGTATATGGAGATAAGGATTCACTTAACGCAGGTAAAAGCATCGCGGTCTTCAACGGAAATGGCGAAGATAATTGGCGGACTGCGGAATGCAGTGTGTCATCAGATTCCATATATCTGGAATTCGATATTAACTCCGGAGCGGGTGAAGTTGAATTTTATTGTTCTTCTGACGGAAACGATGGGAACGGAGGGGCCGCATACGATACCAGGGTAATTGTTGATACCGAATCGCTGGAATCGTATGAAGTGATACAGAATAATCTTGTAAAAGTAAACGCGATAAAAGCAGGTACAACAAAGGCGGGTTTTGCGGGAAGAGTCTCCGTTACCCTTGATGTGGACCCGATTGTATATAAGAGATGTTTCATTGTATACGGAGGTAGTCTCAGGAGTCCCGCAGATGCCGAGTTTGAAATCAACGAAAGTAACAAGATAAAGGGCGACACCTCTTTTTCCTCAACGATTGCCGTGTCAGGGAAAAAGTTCTTCGAAGAAATTCCCGTTTCAATATTGCATACGGGTGAAAACACCATAGATTTCAAGACGATTACATCGGGTACATCGATTGATATATCGAAAGTCGGTATCATTTTTGAAGGTGAGACCGGATGGAACATGATCAAGGATATAATGGTCGGTTCAGATTCAGTGTATGCATTAGATAATTATTCCGCCGATATGTCCCGTGATATTGTAAGCGCATATTTCGAAACGATCAGCTCGGTTACAAGTTTGTCGGTGTTAAAGGTTGGAGCGTCGTACGGAACATTGAAGCTTGAATACCAGGCTGAAGATGGGTGGGTTGACTCAGGATATACCATTGATGTTTCAAAGCTTGGGGATGGATGGAACAAGATTGAGAATCTGCCGGAAATCAATGCGTCATCAATCCGTATTTCAGGAGTTAACGAGTGCAAAGATGTAAAAATCCTGGGTATTCGCACGGGACTTCATATTCTCGGAAATCCTCTTGAAAAACCGGAAATATCGGTAAGCTGGCCGAGAAAAGGAGAGTATTGCGGAAATAACGCGTTTGTACGGGGATGTATCAGAGGAAGAACGGCGTTGTCATCATTTACCGCCGATGACAGTGTAAAAGATGTGGATGCCGATGGATTGTATTCCGTTTTGGTTCCGAAGAGTACCGTGGCCGACAATTCCTGGCTGGTTCGGCTTAATGCGTTCAGACAGAGCAACATCGTAGGGAAAAGGGATGTCCGGTTTACCGATGATTTAGTGAGTCAGGACGATGGAGGTAGTAGCGGGGAAGGTTCGACTAACGATGAAAATGGAGGCAGCAGTGACTCTGTAACATCAAAAGGAGCTTCCTTTACTGTTTCGTCAGGAGAGAGCAGGACATTCTCATATAATAATGTGCTGGTGAGTATTCCCGCCGGGGCGGTGAGTGACGATACGGTGATTACGATTATTCCTCTTACCGAATCGGATGTGAAGAAGCTGAATATGGGAATGGTTAATATTACGACGCCTGACGCAGGGTATCGTTTTCTGTTCAATGGAAAACCTCATGGTAAATTCAATAAACCGATTCAGATAACCATAGGATTCAATCCGTCGCTTCTTCTTCCGGGTCAAACTGAAGGCGACGTTAACATGTATTACTTCGATGAGGAGACTGCTTCCTGGCGAAGAATTGATAAAGTTGAATCCGCAGTTTTAAAAACACAGGGAAAACGCGCGGCCAGTTCTTCCCTCATTCCCACCGGCAGCCGTCAGATCTGCGCACGCACGGATCACTTTACCGACTATATTAACGCGACAATCGCGATGCCGGATCACCCGGAAACGAATGCGTTTAATCCGAACACGATGAAAGACATTAAAGCGGCAGATCCTTCCGCCAACATAAATCTGATGGAACCTCCGAGCGCGAATATGAATGGTGATGCCGCAGTGCAATACCCTATTGAGATACCCAAAGGCATTAACGGAGTACAGCCGAGTGTCGCGTTGTCATATAATTCATCCGCGAGCGCGACGTGGTGCGGGTATGGATGGGACGTGGATGTTTCATCGATCTCAATAGATACAAAATGGGGGACTCCAAAATATAGTGATACGCCGGTTCCTGATACCTATGTTATGGACGGGCAGACACTTGTTCCTGAAATACGGGGTAATGCGATATATAAAAGTTCTACCGAACGGTATTATCGACCCAGAGTGGAAGGAGCGTTCAGCAGAATCGTCCGGAATGGAACCAGCGGTGCGTACAGTTGGATCGTCACCTCAAGAAACGGAACCAAATATTATTACGGGAGCACCCCGGAATCAAGACTTCAAAGCGCGGGTAAAATCGCGCAATGGAAACTCGATAAAATGGAAGATATTAACGGGAATTGTGTTACCTACAAATATAAAACATATACAACTCAGTACGGTATATCATTATATCTTCAGTGGATTAACTATTCAAACGGAAAGTATTCGATTGAGTTTGTGAATTCAGAGCTAGAGCGGGATGACAAACGAATGAATACACGCTTCGGATTCAAGACCGTATCGGACAGAATTCTTAGTATGATCGCCGTGCGTTATAACGGGAACATGGTGCGTAAATATGATCTTGTGTATTCTACCGGAGCGTACGGGCATAAAATTCTTACTGAACTGAAACAGTCGGCTGTAAATGGAACTGATAAACATTTTTACTCGCATAAATTCGAGTATAATGACGCGGATGCATCCGTTGAAGGACAATTCGAAGAAACGGCGACGTCCTGGGGGAATGGTGAGATAGGAAGAAGCAAGTCGATCAGCGAGGATGTGAACGCGTCATTAACCGTATCACCATTTACCTGCATGAAGTATTTGTCCTATGGAGCGGGTGCGGGAGCAAATTCCAGTGATACCGAAACCATGGAGACGATGCTTGACATGGATGGTGACGGGCTCCCCGATCTTGTGCGTAAGACGGATACCGGGATTGTGTACTACAAGAATCTATCCAGAACTGAAGGAAAAGAAAATGAATTCGGATCTAAAACGGAAGTGAGTAATCTCTCCAGTATGTTATTTCCGACGGATTCAAGCGAGGGATGGTTCTGGAAGGCAGAAGTGGTGGGCACCGCATATATCAGAAGCAAGACTAAAATTACCGGCGGTTCATATTTCAATGATATAAACGGCGATGGTCTCGTCGATCTGTGCACGGTATCAGGTGTGATGTATAACAGTCTTAATAACGGAACACCTACATTCAAACCAAGCAGTCCCGTGGTTTTTAATGACGGAGCGTCCGAAACCACCGATGAAGAACCCTACGACGGGTTGGATGATGTTTCAAATGAACAGTTGAAAGAATCATATTATCGGGATATACCTCTTCGAATCTGGAAAGCACCAAGAACCGGAACGGTTAATATAGGTGGGTCTATCAAAAGAGTCGGTATAGCGCCGAAGAAGTATACTACATTTGATTCTGTCCGGACGAGTATCTGGAAATGCCGCCCTAATCTGAATGGAGGCGGAACTCAAGAATTTCTTTGGGAGAGGGTGTTCGGGAATGATCAGACGACTGATTATGTTGAGCAATCTGTGGTGAGTGATGACCTTGTGGGAGTTCAGGTGATTAAAGGCGATTTAATCGTGTTTATGACGGACTCGGGACTTGACGGTAAAAACGATATTGTGAAGTGGATTTCTGATATAAAATATACGGATGTGAACCCTATTGAAGCGATTGCCGCTGACGAGAACGGTCTTCCGAAAAATAAATTCAATTCAAAAGATGACTTCTCAATCGTCGGTTCATATAACATAATGAGTCTTGATGAGGGGATTTCTGACGCGAAAAATCCGAAGAACAGAACACTTCATGTAAAGGTGGAGAAGCTCAGGAATATCTCTGATGATGTGAAGATTGAGTGTTATGTGCGGAAAGTGACGACCAAGGTGACAGGCAACGCCGGTGACGATACGGTTGATTATATACCTCTCAATGCCGGCGGATTCTGGTCGGACGGGATAACGGTTTCGCATAAAAATGAGGAAGATCCCATAGGGAAGACCGTCAGCAGGGATTACACGATAAGTTCTGAGTATATGAGCAGTTCGAACTGTACATATGGTGAAGATCAAAAGGTGAGCGGAACGTCGGTGTCGTATTTTCTGGATTGCCGTGTGTACTCGTTGTCACCGATTGACTACACGGCGGTCAAAACTGATATTAAACTTGAGAGCGAGGAAGAGGAAGTTGTAGAAACAGACGGGAAGATAGAACCAAAAAAAGTGACCAAAATGAGAAGTGTTCCTGTCAATTACAGGAATTTCGTGAATACCAGCGGTGCCGGTTACGCGACGAAAAGGGTGATACGTGAGGACAGACCCCCCTTCGGATTTGATCTTCCCAAAAAATACAACGCGATATTCAAAATCGGCCGGCGGTGGAGTACGGTAGAGCATGGACAGGCAGGTATATCGCATGAACTGATTGGTATACCTGATGATTTTGTGGCGAATATTTATGTGTCTCTTAAATACCGACCGCTCGGATCAAATGAACCTGCCAAATCAATGGGAACCCAGATGGTGCGTATCAATGACGGGAAAATCGAATCATCAATGGATGGAGCCGGTCATGAGGGTGGATTTATTGATTCGATCAAGGATTTTCTGGTGGATCTGTTCGGTAAGTTCGCGCATTCCACGCTTGGATATTATACGGTGCACGGGTTGAAAGAACTGGCGGGGTTCGGTGATATTGATTGGAATTATGATGATAAGACGTCGATCGATCTGACATATTTTGAGAACAAAGCCCGTGGTGAATTCCCGAACCCTGAGGAAAACGAATTCTTTGTATCAATTGCGACAGAAATGCCTAACCAGATTCATAGGAAAAATACGCAAGGACAAGAGACTGAGGATATATATGAAGTCGAAGAGTTGTTCAATATTGAAGGATTGTTTGTGTACAGTGCGGATACGGATGGGAATTCTCGATGGGTTCAAACGGTTACGGACGACAACGGGAATAAAAAACAGGTTGCCTGTTCAATATTCAGTTCAAGCGGTGTAAATTATCCCGGCGGTGATGCGTATAAGGTTACAACACCGTCAACCATTTACGCGGGAGGTCATCATTCATGGTATTTCGCGCGGACCAACGGTGAAGTATCAAATAACAATAAGGGATGGTGCGAGCTCAGTTGTCAAAATATCAGAGCGGTGGATAAGATTCCATATAAGAACCGTAATATGGCTGACTATGCGAAAGACTGTCAGACGGTGGTGCGCAATTTCAGTCCCGCATGCGGCAAAACGGTATCACAGCTTTCTGACCCCTCGTCGGTTATTGACGATGATACAAGCAATGTCGAGGCCAAGAATAATGTTGAGTATGAAGAATGGATAGGAAATTGCAATGAGAGCTGGATAAGCGCGGAATATGTGTCCGCCTCGCGAATGGTGATGCCGTACGTGCAGGAGTTCGCGCCTGGGTTCACCACTTCTCCGACAAGTTCTTCTTCAAGCGGGAGAACGTGTACGATGAGCACCATAACGAAAAGCAATTCAGTGGGATGGAGTCTGTTCAGCTATACAAGAAGCACCGCGCGGACGAACAGGCTGATGATTGACCTGAACGGAGACAGGTATTCGGACATAGTAAAGGTAGGTAAGGCGCAGGTGTCAAATCCTGATGGGGCGCTGGCGGACTCAATTGATGCACTTGGTCACCCGCGATACAGTGAATCCAAAATAAAAGCTTTGAATATTACCATTCCGAGTTCATTGATGATACCTCAATACGACTCAGCGGGTGATACTAGTGGCTCAAAACAGAATGATTCAAGTTCCAGCGCGGGAGGCCCTTTCGGTTCGGCGGGAGCCGGGGTGACTGAAGGCGATAACCGGATAACCGAAGAGTATGTGGATATGAACGGAGACGGACTCCCTGATAAAGCGAAAACCGAGGAAGAGGGTAACGTCGAGGTGAGTCTGAATATGGGTGGAACGAGCTTCGCCGCGTGGGAAGACTGGTGCGGTGGGCCGGGAGTAACAGAAGGAAGTCTGGACAGCGAAACTCTCAGTGTAAGCGGCGGTTACAGTGGAGACGCAGGATCATTTTCGGCGGGTGTATCAATAAGTGAAAGTTCCTCCGTGCAGGAGAAAAGTTTTCAGGACATGAACGGAGACGGTTTGGTCGATCTTGTATACCAAACCGGCAGTGAGTTCAGGGTGAAATACAATACGGGAACGGGTTTCAGTCCGGCAAAGAGCATTGCGGCGCTGAAAGATCTGGACGGGTCCAATAAAGAGGAAACGAAATCGTGGACAGGGAACGGAAACGGGACGTTAAAAATCCCAATACAGCCCATATTCTTGATAGCGACATTGCATTTCACGGCGGGATTGGCTGTCGGAAAGAGTGAATCGCATACGCGGACTACGTTCACGGATATGAACGGCGACGGATTCGCGGATGCGGTGGAAAACTCAGGGGGAGAGATAAAGGTACGGCTGAACAAGGGCGGTAAAATAAATCTTCTTAAAAAGATACGCAGGCCATTGGGCGGGACAATAGAGATAGGATATGAGAGAGCGGGGAACACCCAGAAGATGCCCGAAGGCAAATGGGTGATGAGTAAAGTCACGGTACACGACGGGACAAGCACGAACGAGAGCGGAAAGGATATTCACGGAAGCGTGAGGACATACTCAAGCACGTTTGAATACGCGAATGGAGAGTATAACAGGGAAGAAAGGGAGAGTTACGGGTTTGCGACGGTGAAGGAGACGAAGTCGGACGGAACGACGATAGAGAAGACGTACGTGAACGACAGCGTACACACCAAGGGACTTGAGAAGAAAGTGACTGTGAGCAGGGGAAGCGAGAAGATTTCCGAAACAACGAGTGAATATACGCCCTATGAATGCTCGAACAATGTGAAACGAACGGACGAGCCGCTGACCAACGACGACTTCAATACCATGTACAGCGGATGCAAAGTGGGATACCGGATGACCTCACGGTGGATGAAGCTTGTCCGAAGAACAATGAAAGAATACGATAACGGAGGCAGCATCACGACCGCCGAGGAATTCGGGTACGATAATTACGGAAATGTGACCGCATACAGTGAAACGGAAAGCGGAGCGCTGCGGGTAAGGGCGAATATACGGTATATAACCAACTCGGAAAGGAATATACTCGACAGACCCGAGATGATAGCGGTGACGGGAGCCGACGGGAAAGTGTACCGAGAACGCAAGGCGGTATACGATTCAAAACTGCGGCTGGCGGAGATCACAGAAGTGAGCGGCGGACGGACGAACTCGACGAGCAGTTTCACCTACGACGGATACGGGAACTTAAAGACATTCACCGGCCCCGAGAATCACCGGGGACAACGGAGAACGGTTGAATACACGTATGATGACGTGGTGCATACCTATATAGAAAAAGTAACAGACAGGGCGTATAACATAGAGTCAACGATGAAGTACGACTACACCAACGGAAATGTGCTTCTTATTCAGGATATGAACGGATACATGATGAGGTATTCATACGATGAGTTTGGACGGGTGGTCAACGTATACGCACCGGATAAGTCGAGCCCTGTGATAATAAGTTCATACGATATAGGATCTTTTCCGGCAAAAGCGTACACGACAAGCTACAGCGATAAGGATGAAAGTCAAAGTATGCAGACGGTGACATTCATTGACGGGCTCAAACGCATGGAACAGATAAAGAAGAGCGGCACGGTAAACGGAACCGACTGCATGATCGCAAGCGGAGCGGTAATCTATGACGAAGCGGGAAGAGCGGTAGAGCAGGGTGAACCGTTCAAGAGCAGCGGAACCGACTACGCGTATAAAATGGAAAACCCGACAACAATAGAATACGACACGCGGGGAAGAAAGATCCACGTGGAGAACCCCGACGGAACAGATACGGAATTTAGTTATGCGGTAAACGGAAACACCAGAGTCACAAGGGTGACAGACGCGGAAGGACATGTAAAAACGTCGTACGCCGACGCGAAGGGAAACATAACCCGTATAGAGGAACCGAATAATATAACGACGAGCTATGAATATGACGCAATGAACCAGATCACGAAGATCACGGACAGTAAAGGCAACGTGACCACATGCGCGTATGACAAGGCGGGACGAAGAATATCGACAACAAACCCTGACACGGGGACAATAACGTACACCTACGACGGAGCGGGGAATCTGATAACAAAAACAACCCCGAATACAGACAAGAAGGGCGGAGCTATAAACTATGTGTACGACAACAGCCGACTGATTACCGTAACATATAAAGACGCAAGTCCGGTGAAATACACATACGGAAACACGGGAGACGACGCGAACGGAGCGGGAAGAATAGTAAAAACGGAGACTGCCAATTGTACGGATGAGTACCGTTACGACTGGATGGGAAACGTGGTGTGGAACAAGAGAACCATAAAAAGTTTGGACGGAGAAGTCACAAGTTATGTAAGCAACTACAAGTATGACTACTTCGGTCGGATGAAGATGATGACCCTGCCCGATAAAAAGACAACCACGTACGGATACGACAAGGGCGGACAACTGGCGGCGGTAAGCGGAAGCGATACGAGATATGTATCCGGAATAAAGTATAACGCGACAGGACAAAGAACGGCGGAGACAAGCGGAGATGGTACCACCACCACGTATGATTACAATCCGGAGAACCATCGCCTCAAAACGTTAGAGACAAAACGAAAAGGAACAACCGTACAAAACATCTCGTACAAGTATGACGATGTAGGAAACATAACAGAACGGACGAGCGAAATGATGGGCTCGGATAACAGGATGAAGAAAACGACCCATGAGTACACATACGACGATAACGATCGCCTTACGGAAGGAGAAGGAAGCGTAAAGGGATCTGGACTTTTAAGGCCGACAATAGTATCGTATAAGTCTTCATATACGTATAACGCGATTGGGAACATACTGCACAAGAACCAAAGCGTGAATGGAGGAGAGTCGTCTCTCAGTGGAAATGACACATACGAGTATGGAGCGAAACAGCCCCATGCGGTGACAAAAGCGGGAAGCATGGTGTTCACGTATGATGATAACGGGAATATGGTGACAAGGGAGAACACCAACACCAAAAACACGATGACGCTGGTATGGGATGACGAGAACAGACTCGTGCAAACAAAAGATAACTTCCATAAAACAGATTATCGATATGACGCGTCTGGTGAAAGAATTATTAAGAAAAGCGAGCTTGGAGAAACGCAGTATATAAGCGCAAACTACATTGTACGAAACAAGACCGTGGTGAGTACACATATCTTTGCGGGAAACCAACGTATAGCAAGTACGGTAGGAATAAAAGATAGTTGCGGAAATGTAACGGAGCAGAATACGCTGTATTATCACCCGGATCACCTTGGATCGAGCAGTTACGTGACAAACCAGAGCGGGGAATTTTATGAGATGATTGAGTATCTGCCGTACGGTGAGACGTTGTATGATGAGCAGACGGTGAGCAGCGTGAGCTACAAGTATACGGGGAAAGAACAGGATACGGAAACGGGGCTGTACTACTACGGGGCGAGGTATTATGATGCGAAACTCTGTAAATTCATAACGCCTGATGATAGAATAGATGGATTGTTTACTGGGGCTGGGCAGAACATGTATATGTATTGTCATGGTAATCCGATTAGATTTAATGATCCGGATGGACATAGAAAAGAAGGTAAAATTGCGGGCGCATATTTAGGTTCTATGATGGGGCCTATAGGGGCAATTGGCGGCGCGTATCTTGGTGATAAAATTCAGAATAAATTTTTTAGTGGCGGGAAGAAAGGAAAAAGTGGAGGTGGGCATCCTGCGGCGAATTCAGGAGGTGGACAGAACGCACAAAATGTGGTAGCCCCAGTAGGTGGTACGCCAGGGAAAGTTAGATTGAATTCACCTTGGCCCACACGAGCCAGTAGTAGTGGAAACCATCCCGGCGCCGATTTAGGTGGCAGCCCCGCAAGTCAGGTGTTTGCGATGCAAGGCGGTACTGTTACGGCAAATGTCCAGGGAGATGGATATAATGTCGGAGGGGTGTTCTTGAAAAATGGTAATATCGAAACAAGATACCAGCATGTTTCAGGTTTATCCAACTTGCATGTGGGTGATGTTGTTCAAACAGGCCAATTGTTGGGAGTATTAGATAATAGTGGTAAAGAAGCTGGATTATGGGATGGATGGCATTTGCATTTTCAAGTAGAAAAGGATGGTCAAAATTCTAATCCATTTGAATTTATTATGAATGTACAGCCAAATTTAATTTGGAGATTTAACGATGCTGATAATAAGAATTATATGATGAACCACTATCCAAATATTTACAATAATATGTTAAAGGAATAAAATATGAAAAAAATAATCGCATCACTTCTATTGTTGGTGTCAACGATTGCTTGGTCAAAAAAAAATGAAACGGATATCCCTAATGAAGAATTATTACGGGAAAAGATTAATTATGTTGTTAATGCCTTAATAAACATTGATGAGGATTCAATTATTGAAATTATTTCAAAAACTGAAGATATTGAAGTCGGAGTTGATCAATATTTGTCTGCAAGCAAAATACGGGCCGATTTTAATAATAAAGGGCGGTTGCATTCATATTTATTTAATTCAAACAAGTATAATAAACTTAATCAGAAATATCTAACCCAATTTAAAAATCAGAAATGTTCAGATATATATATGTCAATATCTGAAGTATTGGCTCATGCAAAAAAAAATAGAATCAAATACGAATTGAACCCGATATTATTGGATGGAAAAGTAAAATTTGTAAGAGTTAATATTGAATGGGATGGAAAAAAAGCGTTCCCTGATAATTGGAGATATGTTTTAGTGTTTGCACCGATAAATGATCAATGGTATTTAATGAGCTTGAAGATTAGGGACTAATGGATGAGGGACTGATTTTGTATGATTACAATAGATACGATAAATTGATGCAATCGATTACAGTATAAGTCATGTGATCTTAACAATGAGGTAATAGATGGAACATAAATATAGAAGGCTCATAGCTGAATTGACCATGACAATGCGAAGGGATGAGCGGATTACACCGAGAGACGAACAGGTGATAAACATTCTGATTCGCGATTTGAAGGTGATGTTGCATGTTGGGTCTTCTGATTTATTTTCGAATTCAGAACTGATGAAGAGAACACTATAAAGCTGATCTCATCGGGGTGATAAACTTTATTCGTCAGACGACCTTGCGGTGAAAAAGGCGAAAAGACCACCGAGAACAGGAGAAGGACAGCAATGAGAACGGAAGAGAGATCCTATTCAGCATAAAGGACGGGAAACTGCCTCTTTTCGTGTAAAGAGGCAGTTTTTTGTATGGTTGGGAATAGACCGTGATAGTTCATGGTGAGATATTTACTTGAAGTAATCGTTATAACTAATTGACTGTCAGATAACAAAGAGATTGAATGTTCACAGATATTTGAAAACATCATCTGGGAAAGTTTCCCGGAAACAAAAGACCATCAAATCTTGCGCGGAGCGCACCTCTTCAGGTCGTCGAGCGGCAATCACGCGAAGCGTGTGCCGCGAATACGACCGCAGCCACTTCGGCGTTTGAGAAGCGAACGGGGATCGTTAAGGGGTTTTTTCGACAAAACCCCTTAACAGCTCAATTC